>Ga0209755_10001233_pt1 | contig 41205 bp, 45 predicted proteins | sample TergutCo191P1_FD_187301 | JGI IMG/M metagenome (GOLD analysis project Ga0209755, IMG submission 187301) | Cornitermes sp. P1 segment gut microbial communities from Petit-Saut dam, French Guiana - Co191P1 (SPAdes) (version 2) | ecosystem: Host-associated > Arthropoda: Insects > Digestive system... | reverse complement strand
AAATATATTTCTTTCAAGGAAAATCTATGTTTCCCAGGTACTACTGCCTTAATAAGTGGATAACCATCACTAGCCATACAACTAATAATGAATGTCCCTATATTTTTATATAATTTTTCTGCTTTTTCATATATAGTCATTATTTCTTCTCCCCTTTTTAATAAATGCTTTTTATTTATTCAAAATCCCTTTTTTATAATAATATTTTATTTGATATACCATATCAATATCATAATTTTATGAATAAATCTTTTTGGAAAATATTCATATAAACTAATATTTACTATTTTTCCAGAGAATACTTTAAATTCTTTTGTTATTATTGGTAATATTTTTATTATATTATTTGGCTCGTCTATTAATAACGTAGCATGAGCTGAAAAATCTTGATTTTTATTATAACTATTATCTTTGAAATAATCATATAATTCCAATAATTTTTTATTCATGGCAGGATTAAAATATAAAACATTTAATCCAAATAATCCAAAACCACTAAATTGTAGTTCAATTTCATTATACTTTCCATTTATTTTATCTATTAAATTTTTTATATCATTTTCATTTTCTAATGAATAAGAACATAATGTAATATGATACAGAATATCTTTTGTTTGTGAACCAATAATATTATTTTCCAGAATAATTTTATAATAATCCTTTATTATATTTTGAGTATTATTGTCTAATTCAGCTATTAAATATAAATTCTTTTCCATAAATAAAATCCTTAAATATATGCTTTTAATTATTCAATACTCTTAATTTTATGTCAAGTCTTCTTTTAATATTCCATATTCATATGTATCAAGCCATATTGGGTTTCCTTTATTATCTTTTCTAAAATATATATTTTTTCGTAATTTGCCCTCTCTTTTCATATTTACCCTTTCCAATAATTTCCATGAAGAAATATTTTTAGGGTTACAATGTGCTATTATTTTATGTACACATAAATTTTTAAATCCATATTCTATAACAGCTTTTAATGATTCTGTAGCAAAACCATTTTTTTGATATTTTCTATTAAAAATATAGCCTGTTTCCCAAGTCATTAATTCTTTTGGTCCTATTTGTGAAAAATATATATGACCAATAACCTTATTTTTTAATACAATTGCTAGAAATTTATTATCTTTTGATCTTTCTTTACATAAAATTTTAGCCATTTCAATATTTATTGGTGATCCTGGCTCAAATCTATAAATTTCAATATCTGATAAATATTCAAATAAATCATTAAAATCATTAACCAAAAATTTTCTTATTATGAGTCTTTTAGTTTTAATTAAAACATTTTTCATTTTTTTATTCATATAAAACTAAATACTATAATAATGTTAAAATCCATTACTAAACATTTCTGTCCATCTTAATTTCAATTCTCTTAACCCAATCCCTTACAGACACCTTTAAAATATTCACATTCTCTATCTGTAAATTGTCATCTACGCAGTTCGAACCACCCGATTAAGGGTAGAGCAGTTACCGTTTATTAGGTACTGGTTTTATGCTTATTTCTTAAAATATTCTTCAGCAACAATTCCATAATAAACCGTGTCTACAATTCCTTGATTATTTCTGTCTGCCTGTTTCATATGTCCTTCATATTTCATTCCACATTTTGCCATTACTTTTCCTGAATTTGGATTATTTGGATCATGCCTTGATTCTATTCTATTTACGCCTACTTCTTCAAAAAAATATTTAATTAATACCATTAATGCTTCTGACATAATTCCTTTATTCCACCAATTTTTACCAATACAATATCCTATATGTACCATTTTTAAATCATCTGATTGTTTTACAACACCAATGCTTCCAATTGGTTCATTAATTTCCTTTAATTCTATTGCCCATTGATAAAATTCTTTTTTCTCATATTTTTGTATCCATTGCTCTAATACATTTTTTGAAGCATTTAAATCCTGATGTGATGGCCATACCAAATATTTTGTAACGTCATTATCATTTGCCCAATTATTGAATATTTTTTCAGCATCATTAACAGTAAATTGCCTTAAAATAAGTCTTTCCGTTTCCAGTTCTTTAGTTCCTAAGTGTTCCATATTATTCTCCTATTTATTTTATATATTATTCATAAAATTTTGTCAATTATATATTCTTTTTTTATATTATGATCCTAGCCAATATTTCACTTAACGTTACATGTAACTGACATTTTTTTGTACCCGATTAGATTTTCTCCCCATGTACAATTGATAAAAATATTTTACTTCATAAAAACCACCATGTTTTAGTATTATATCTTTAATTCCTGTATACAATGCAGTTCTATTATTTTCCGGTAAACTTCTATGGTCAGACATAGTATCAAGCATTTTAATATACTCTTCTGCACTAAAAACTTTTATTGAATTATATGATTTCATAAAAATTTCATTAAACCCATAATCACATAAATCATTAAATCTAAATCCATTGTATATACCTTTTGGTTCCCAATACTCATTTTCATTTAATTTAAGCGGTTCTTTATAAGGCTTATGATAATATTTTCTATAAAATTCTTGAATTTCCTGATATATTTTTTGATTATAATCAGAGATAAAATTATTACGAAAAAGCGCAAAGGTTCCGCCATTTTTTAGAAGATTAAATACTTTAGGGCATCCAATTTCAGCATCTACCCAATGAAATGATGAAGCCGCATATATTAAGTCATAATTTTCATTATCAAGTGTTATATCTTCAAAGGCAGAAACAATTACTTTAAATTTTTCATTTCTATAATATTTATTTTGTAAAAAATTAGCCATATTTTCGCTTAATTCTATAGCAGTTACATCATAGCCATTATCTAAAAATGGTTTTGTCGCTTTTCCAGTACCTGCCCCTATTTCAATAGATTTTTTATTATTTTTATCAATTTTAGAATAATTAAAAATATCATTATAAAGTTCCTCAGGATATTCCCAACGAATTTCGTCATAATTTATTACAATTTCATCAAAATGTATTCTTCTTTCACGTTCCCAACCATTTTTAATATCTTCTGTCATATTATTTCCTTTTATTAGGTGCTTTACAAGCGTACACTATTATTTTAATTCTATATTACCTTCTAAATACAATTTTGCTTTGCCTGCTATTTTTACTCTGTCTCCATTATTTTCACAATATAGTGTTCCGCCCCTTTTTGATAATTGTTTTGCAATTAATTTGTTTTTTCCAAACCTTTCTGCCCAAAAAGGTATTAATGTTGTATGTGATGAACCTGTAACATGATCCTCATTTATTCCTACATTTGGAGCAAAATATCTTGAAACAAAATTATATTCTTTATTTGATGATAAAGCGGTTGCAATAAAACCATGACATATAGTTATTGTCTTTAATAAATCAAAATTTACCATTAAATTTTTTACTTGTTCTTCATTTTCTAATAATAACAGTAAATCTCGTGATAAATAAGCTTCTTTTATTTTCTCATTTATTGCATTTTGTACTGTTTCAATAATTTCTACTTTTTCTGTTTTTCTTGCAGGAAAATCCATTTCAAATAATTCTTTTTCCTTATTAAATAAAACAGTTAATATCCCGCTTTTTGTATTGAATGTTAAAAAATCATTATCTTCAATAAAGTTTTTGATTATATATGCACTCGCCAATGTAGCATGACCGCATAATTCAATTTCGGTTTTTGGTGTAAACCAGCGTAAGTCATATTGCGAATTATTTTTAACAATAAATACTGTTTCTGCCAAATTATTTTCGTACGCTATATTTTGTAATAATTTATTATCCAGCCATTTTTCTAATATACAAACGCCAGCAGGATTTCCTTTGAATAATTCATCTGTAAATGCATCAACTACATAATATTTCATATTTATTCCTTTATTATTTATAGATAACATTACTAAACATTTCTGTCCATCTCAATTCTTTTAATTCAATCCCTTACAAACACTGTAAAAATATTTATCTTCTCTATCTGTAAATTACATCTTCAGATTTTGCTATTTGTACGATCCACTCCATATTTTTATATTCCAAAAGACAGTGTGCCGTACCATACATGGGCATATTACTGGTCAGTAAATGCGAATATATTCTGGCAACATCATCATTGAGCTGTACAGATTGGTAACTTGTTAAACTATTTGTAGCATCTCCGCCAATGGCAATAAACCCGCCGTTATCCCTTCTTGCATATGTGTAATAATTTAAATATTCGTTTGTTGAAAATATTACTTTATCGGAAAATGCCGGCATTTCCGATAATACAAGTGATTTATAATCATCAGTAAAATGCAACAACGGAGTATTAGTCAGATAAATACCTCCGCCTGCAACAGCACCTGTAACAATTTTTTCATCTGTCTCAACCCCGATAAGTCTATAAACCCTTATTAAATATTCCTTTCCTTTTTCCGCAAACGGACAAAGTAAATTACCTGTTTTCTTCATTTCATTGAGAGCTTCATAATTTACAACAACAACTGTTTCAGGTTGATCCTTTGCATTAATATCCACAAAAGTTAAAGAAATATCTGTAGTATCTTCTAGAATATTATTAAATGTCAAAAGTATGCCTTCGGGTACAGGTTCAGCGGTAACTCCAAATTCCATATTAGTTTCCATGTTTCTTGAAACCAATATTTTCGCCGTTAAACCCATAACAAGAGCGAAAATTAAAACAAAGGTGATTGCAACCCCTGTTCTTATCCTTAATGCCTTAAAAAATTCCATTTTTTTGCCTCCTAGATGCTGCTGAACGAATTTCAGCTTGATGTAGTACAATATAACGGCAAAAAAAAGGCTGATTCCTATCGCCTATTTGAGGTGATTTTGGGGTGATGTCTGTTTTATTCGATGAATATCCGTAAAAAAGTGCTGCAAGTTCTTCAATATTATTAACCCCGACGGTCAGATATATTTTTCTAAGGTGAGTTTTTACCGTATTAACCGAGATATTCAATGATGAAGCAATTGATTTGTATCTTAACGCCCCAGACAGAACCGCTTCGATTACTTCAAGTTCCCGTTTGGTTAATTTTGGAATAAATTTAATGTATTTGCTGCCAGCCATAAAATGTTTACACCTTTTTTGAGTTTACAACAATATGTCTGTAATGTAAATATTGCTTTTATATTTTTTTACTATATTCTTTTCTTTTTTCGATTTTTTTTGTTTCATTATTTATTTCTTCCCATTCCCTTGTTAGATTTAAACCAGCCTTTTCCATTACATGTGCTGATCCAATATTTTCATTAACACATTCACCTAAAACAATACTTGCTTTTAATTTTTTAAACATATAATCTATACCACATTTTAATGCTTCTGTCATAATACCTTTATTCCAATATTCTGGCAATAAAGCATAACCAAAATCATATTTACGTATTTCAAGATCATCTGTTCCCCATCCAAGCCATCCAATAGGTTTTTCATTATTTTTCAAAATAATTACTAAATTATATGCAAAACGAGGTATTCGATTATTATGATCTATTGATTCTTCAACCCATTGTTTATAACCATTCTTTCCAAGAAACCATTTTTGGAAATTTGTTATTTTTTCTTCAATGCTCATATCATGGAATAATTTTATATCATTAATCTCAAAATCTCTTAAAATTAATCTTTCTGTTTCCAATTTTAACATTTTAGTTCTCCTTAATTATTTTATACTATTAATCAATGAATAAATAAACATTTCTGTCCATTTCAATTCTCTTAATCCAGTCCCTTACAAACACTGTAAAAACTTTCCCATTCTCTATCTGCAAATTATGCCCTGCGCAGTCAATAACGGAGTACGACGCTCTTGGGAAAAAATTAAGCAATTCATAAGCGTCATTGAAACCTACAATATGATCCTGCCGTCCTGTTAAAATACACATCGGTTTATCAAACTTAATGCCTTTTAAATCTTCTTTTAATTTAAGGCTAAAATCACCTGAAAAATGTTTAAACAAAAACCGCTTATCACAAACTTTTATACCTTTTAAAATACTGGTTTTATAATCTCTTAATATTTTTGGCGTAGCGATAACAGCGGTATCTAATAATTTCTTTATATCAGGATCATTTTTTCTTCTTTGTAAAATATCAGAAACAAAAATAGATGTTTTTTCAGGCAGACTGCTTTCTTTTTTATATATCAATGAATCAATATGCGGACAGAGAAGAAATACGCCGTCTATTTTATCAGGTATTTTATTTATCAATCCTAAAGAAAGATGTCCGCCAAAAGATTCGCCTGCAAGCAATACATTTTCATTGGGAGTTATAAGGTTAATAAATTCAATAAGCAATTCCAAAGTATCATAAGCGGTCTTAATATAATTTGCCGCAGGTGTGCGTCCCATACCGGGTAAATCAATATAAATCCTGCGATAACCTTTTAATGATTTAAACACTGGTTCAAAGCAATTTTTCATCATTCTATGGTCTACCAAATAACCATGTATACACAAAACAAGCTTTCCAGTACCGTATTCCTCATAATTGAATGGAATATCTTTTATAATGGCAGTCATTTTAGTTTGATGAATTTTAATCAGCTTCCCAATAACCGCCACCGTCTATTGTTTGAATAGTGCCGTCTGCGTTATATTTCATTTCGGCAACTTTTAAACTGCGAAGCCATGTTTTTCCGCCTGATGGAACGCAGTCATGATGAAACAAATACCACTTACCTTTAAATTCTGTTATGCAATGATGGCTAGTCCATCCGCAAACAGGCGTAAGCGCTACTCCCTGATAGGTAAATGGTCCGTAAGGGTTATCACCTATCGCATAACAAATATTATGGGTATCACCTGTTGAATATGAAAAATAATATTTTCCATTGTATTTATGTACCCATGCGGCTTCAAAATACCGACGTTCGACATCACCCGCTTTGATGGGTGTTCTGTCTTTATCGAGTATAACGACAGCCATCGGTTCTTCCGCAAACTGAAGCATATTATCGCTTAACTTTGCTACACGGGGAGCAATTGCAGGTTCATCATCAGAGGGAAAAGTACCTCCGCTTTCAAGAGCCTTATTATCTTTATAACGCTGAAGCTGACCGCCTCAAAGTCCGCCGAAGTAAAAATAATAATCGCCCTTTTCTTCAATTACGCAATAATCCATACTGTAACTTTCTCGCATTGGATCAGGCTGCGCAATAAAAGGTCCTTCCGGCTTGTCGGCAATTGCTACACCTGTGCGAAAAATATCGTTTTTATCTTTAAGCGGAAAATACATATAATATTTCCCGTTTTTACAAGCTACATCGCTGTCCCAAAGCTGACGCCCTGCCCAGGGAATATCTTTTACATCAAGGATAACTCCATGATCAGTTACTTCGCCGTTTTCAACATCGTCCATAGAAAAAACATGATAATCCTTCATGTTGAAATGATCTCCATTGTCATTCTTGGGAACTCCGCTCTCCCAATCATGCGAAGGGTAAATATACAGTTTGCCGTTAAAAATATGTGCTGAAGGATCTGCCATGTAATGCTGCGGTATTAAATATCTCATACTCTTATCTCCTTAATAATTTATTTATTTATATTCAATTACATTTATACCTTTCCAATTTGTAATATAAATATCCTGATAAGCCCCAATATTATTAAATGTAACGGACAATAAATGTAGAAAAACCATTTCATCCATTTCCAATTTCCCCTTTGACCGTTATATTGATGTAAAAATGGAATGGCTAATACGATTAGCATTTGCAATAAGCCGTACACTTTATTTAAAAAGATAAAATATCCAATCGAATATATTGCTATAAAAAATATTAGCCACAGCATTTGCTTTTTGAAATAACCTCTGTTTCTTCCCATGTGCAATATCGCAAGAGCCGCAGGAGAACTCCAAGCCGCGGGGAAAGCGGTGCATATAACAGGAATGAGAACTATATTTTTTTGCCATGTTTTTAATTTACTTTTTTCCCATATTACCAATGCGATTAACCCAAGCATATATGCCCAAATAACGTATGTCTGATCAAACCCGATAGGTATAAAACTTTTACCAAATGCGAAAGCATAGGAAAAATGCGTTAAAACTGCCCAAATGAATAATCTTAAAATGTATTTTTTTAAGTTTCTTGTATAGTGATAGCCTTCCACAATTAAAAACATCATAATTGGAGCGGCTAATCTTCCAATAATGTGCATAAACAGTACAGGTATTTCTAAACTGTAACGAGGGAAAAAAATAAGGGCAGTATGATCTATTGTCATCGCAATAATGGCGATTATTTTTAAAGCATTTGATGTAAGCCCATTCGTATTTTCGTTACTAGCTTTTAAAGTTTGTTCTTTTTCCATAATAATCTCCTTGTAAAAATTAATATTTTATTTGCTATTCATTTAAATTTCCTTCCTATAAATACCTTGCAATACACCCCTGTATTCTTTCTTTTCATCAATTTTAATAAATCCGTATTTCTCATAAAAATTAATATGTCCGCTGACAATGTATACCTCTTTGAACCCTAAAGATTTAGCGTATTCAATAGCGATATTTATCAATTTTTCGCTTACTCTTTTTCCCCGATAATTTTCATTTACAAAAACAGATTGAATATAAGGCGTATAATCAACATCCGGAACGCAATCAACATTATTAAATGAACAATGCCCTATAATATTATCATTTTCAAATACGGCGAATATTCTTTCCCATTCCAGATAATTATATTCTTCCCAATTTTTAGCGATTATCGGGCTTTCGCTCCATGAGGAACCTTTAACAAAATCAATCAACTTTTTCCAGTTTTCATCATTGAATAAAACTTGTTTTATTTCCATAAATCCTTCTTTTCAATTAACGCATTCAATTACTATTAAATTGAAAATCATCTCTTCTACAATACGGACATCTGCAATAATGAACTGGAATCCTTCTTAGACAATTTTTACATTTCTTTGTATCTGTTTCGTTATTTTTTAATGATTTTTCAAACTGTTTTTTTATAACAGGAAGATATATCTCGCAAACACTTAATTTTTTATTATTATAACGAGCGTCGTAAAAACAAAAATCAGCTTTGCTGTCGATATATTCATATCCTGCCGTCGGAAGCCAATCCATAATAATTTTTACCCATGTTCTCTCAATTACATTTGAAAAATTTGTTTGGTCGGTTGGCTTTGTTCTAAAAACGGCATACATAGTTTCCGGTATAGTACATACATGATATTCTTCAGGTATATCCGCGCCGTCTTTAACTTCAATTCCGATTACATATTCAAATTCAGGATTTCCCGGTTCTACCGGAATACAAATACCATACTGATTGTTGTTCTTTATAAACGGTTCATTGTTTAATTTTTGCAAACTGCCGTTAGTTATACAATCATGCCAAAAATATGATGATAACTCCTTGAAACTAAACCTGCTCAAACTTATACTGCTTAATTCTGTTGTTTTCAAAAGAAAACCTGCCAGCTTAATCGCAGGTTTTTTAACAATTTTCGGTTTCATATCAATTCCTCCATAGCTGTTATTTTATATCAATGTTTTTAATTGATTATGAACAGTTTTGTCCATTTTTAATTTATTTTTATAATTACACCAATATTTTTTCTTTCATTTCCCAAACATTATTTCCGGTATTACTTATGATAGTTATATTTATTTTTTCATTCATGTTAAAACTAGTTAAAAAACTTACACCCGGATCGCTTCCTGTAAAATATGGCTTTAATGATTCATCTTTTAATTTTTCCAGCCACATACCATAACCGTAATAATTTTTATTATCTGTTATTTGAAGTTTTAACATTTCTGATAATAAATCATTTGATATTAATTTATCGCTTAATAAACAATCCCAAAATTTTTCTATATCAGTTACTGTGGTAAATGCTCCGCCTGCCCCTGTTCCTTTAGCGTCTACGCTGTATATATTTGTATAATATTCATTTCGCACATTATCATAAATGTATGAATTTGCGCATTTTGCAGGCAGCCTGTCAAGTTCATAATATCCGGTATTATTCATTCCGCAAGGCAGGAAAATATTTTCATTTAGATACTCATCAAATAATAAACCCGTAATTTTCTCAATTATTAATCCTAATACTACAAAGCCTGAATTATTATATTGGAATTTTTCCCCTGTTTTATACATCATTGGTTTATTTATAAACAAGGGTAATAAATCTATTGATTTTCTAATTTTATAATTAGGGAAATTTTGCCACAAGTCTGCATATTCTTCCATTACACTTTCATCAAAATAATCAGGAATACCGGAAGTATGATTTAATAATTGCTTAATTGTAATATTCTTATCTATCTCTTTTAAATCGAAATCCAGTATATTACCAATACAGTCATTCAATTTTAATTTCTCCTTTTCTATTAATTTTAAAATTGCAACCGCAACAAATACCTTTCCGGCGGAAGCGGTTGCGAATTTTGTATCTATTTCATTTGGTATTTTATTAATAATATCAGCAAATCCATAAGGCTTTTGGAATATTACTTCATTATTTTTTCTTACAGAAATAATGCCATTAAAATTGCTGCCAATTATGCTTTCAATATTCATAAACTACCCTTTTTTAACATTTATCATCTCTTCGTACATTTCTGGAAATAATGAAAAAATAAATATTTGAAAAACGGTCGCTATATTCAAAACAAAATGCCCAACCATTAAGGGAAGAGGATTTTTTTTACAATAATAATAACTGCAAAATAATATGGTAAGCGGTAAAAATGAAATGAATCTGTATATTATAAACTGCGTATCAAAAAGGAAAGGAATAAAACTATGTTGTATTGCGTAAAAAAAAGCGGGAATTAATATCGCACAATACTTATTGTTGATATTATTAACACCAACGCCTAAATATAATCCGTCCTCAGCCAGAGTTGTAGTAATGGGTAAAATTAAAATAACAATTATTGATAAAACAACAGGTATAGGTTTCACCATCATTACAGGCAAGTATGGCAATTCATTATAACAGATAAAACCTGCAATATACATTCCGCCAATACCGGCAATAATTGAAACTAAAGAAAACAACACAACACTTTTTATCTTGGTATTGCCTTTCTTGTATTTAATTAAATCTAAATAATTGGTTTTTTCCTTTTTACAAATAAAAAATAAAATCAGTATTGTTAAAATATTTACAACTATAACCGCTAAAGTCCAAAATCCGCTTATCTCCGTAAGGCTGGTTTTTGAAAAAACAGATATTAAAACAAAAATCAATATAAACAATATTAACCTGACCGGTAAATAAAACACATTTATAAGGCTCATCTTTCCTCTTTAAATTAATTATGTATTTATATAACCCATTGCGCTTAAATAGCCCATTATAGTCATAAGTGAAATTAATGTTACAATTATTATTGATAATATTGTAATAATTTTTTTATGCGAATATTTTATCGAAATAAATAATATTCCAATAAACAATGACAGCCATATTAATCCTTCTGGAATACCTTTAATATGATAAATTAACGGTACTTTTAAATATATTATACCTTCAAAAGACGTGATCACAGCTCCATAGGTTGATACAATAGAAAAACCGAATATAATTAACGCTAATTTTAATAAACCATATTTTTCCTCAAAAAATATTTTCCGTAAAGGCAATAATATTAAAGCGACAATTATCCCCCTGAATAATTGTAAAAAACCGCCGCCTAAAGCAACAATAGGCGAGTCAATATCACGATAAAAAGCGGATATATATTCCGAAGACCACCATTCCCGATAATCAACAAACGCTAAAGCGATTAATCCGGCAATAAAATATGATATTGTATGAGCGTAAGTAACTTGCCAGAAGTATTTTAGTAACCCTTTTTTATTTCCCATATATTTCTCCTGTTATATTATAGATTACTAAATTTAAGGATATAATACTAAACATTTTTGTCCATTTTTAACAATCATAAACATCCATAAAGATAAAATTCCTGTAAATATTATTATCGAATAAACATTTACTCTTTCGGCGATACCAAAATATTCTTTCGGCAATTTATTAATAAGTATTACGCCAATCAGCAAAGCAGCGAATGTACATATAGAAATTATTCCAAGATATTTAAAATTACTTGTCTTCAAAAAACCTATAGAAAAAAGAATTAATGACACAATCGTAAAAACAACCACTAAAGCCGTTACAACCATGTGCATTTTATCTTTAAATGTTCCGGCAAATCCTGCTTGCGATAACGGAAAAAACATATAACCGAAGAATGAAATTAAAGTCATTATGCAAAAGAAAAGCGAGCCAAGAGTTACTATTTTATTTATATCACCCTTGAAATATAAATAAAAACTAATCGAAAATATTACCGAAAAAAGTCCGTATAAAAACGAAAAAGCAGAAGCGATTTTTTTGGAAGGTGAATTAACAGCGGTTAAATCGCTTATCGCCTGTGAAAAAGGATTATATCCTTTATAAAACATTCTACCAAAAATAACATGAGCAAAATAGAAAACAGCTCCGATTATTCCAAACAGGCTTAATGTTTTTATGATATGAATATTAAATGTATTCACCATATATAAAACCTCCGTATATAATTTAATGATTAGGAAAATGATCATTTAAAATGGTGTCTATAACTTCCACCATACGATCATAATCAAGCACATCGAAACCAAGATAATTGCTCATATCCTTAGCCCTGAAAAATATTAATTGTAGTATTGAAATAATCTCGTAAGCCTTAATCCGTATACTTGTTTCCGAAACTTTACCGCCGCCGCTGCCTGTAGCGTATATTTCCCGAATAAGCGGAATAATATATTGCGGAACGACAATTTCTGCCTTTGTTAATTCATACTCAACGGTAAACCTCATATATTGCGAATACTTAACCGACATATCGCATATTTCAATCAGCATTTCTCTAAATCTCATATAAGCGTTTTTATCTTTATCTTTTGTAAAAATATTGGAAGCCAATTTATACCTGAGAACACCCACAGCCTGATACATAAGCTCGTCCTTAGTGCGGAAATGATAATTTATCAATCCCAACTGCACATTCGCTTCTGCGGCAATATCACGAACAGTAATATCAGCGGGCTCTTTCCCTTCTTGTATCAACTTAACCGCCGCACCAAGAATTTGCTCTTTGCTTTCAACCTTCATAAATTCTCCAATATTGAACACGTTCAATATATGTTTAATGTATCGTCATTTTATTTCTCCGTCAACATAATTATCAAATTTTTGTACTTTTTGCTCATTGCGGACAGCAATTAAATAATTAAAAATAATAAAATGATTTTTTTTGTTTCCCTATTCGATACTCGTTCGACAATTTTTCCCAAACTTGACTATTTTCCTCTGATATGTCATGATATTTTCGAATATTGCCCGGATGGTGGAATTGGTAGACACGCTAGTTTCAGGTACTAGTGCTCGCAAGGGTATGGAAGTTCGAGTCTTCTTCCGGGCAGATAGATTTTTCTTTAAAAGAAATATCAATTAACCCTTTAAAAATACTCCCTCAGTTTATCTTTCCAATCGCCACCTTTTTGGATGGTGGCTTTTACGCCCATTTCTTCGAGGGTTTTTATACGGTGTTCTTTTCCGCTGCTTGTTACCGCGATGATTGTCATTAGGTGGCCGGAATATTGAAGTTGTTTGATTAATTCTTCGCCGGTCATGTCGGAGAGTTCCAAGCCGGTGATGACGCAGGAAACTTTGCGGTTTCCGACTTCGTTCAGTACAGCGTCTCCGCTTTCGAAGCCGTCGGAATCAACGCCCAGTTCTGCCAAAAAAGTTTTTATGACTTTACGGAAAAAGCCGCTATTATCAGCATGAATAACGTACATACGTCCCTCCCCCTCCGCAATTATACACCGTAAAGCCGCAGCGCGCCACTGTAAAAATAATTAAAATTGTACTTTTTTATGATACCGTCCATTAAAACCTTTACTATTCCAATTTTTTTAAGTATCATTTTTTATGGTGTGCAGTGAATTTTGTAGTTAAATATGTTTTGAAACGAATTCTCTTCATTATACCGATACTTTTGGTTGTATCGGCGCTGATTTTTTTCCTGATTCGCGTCACTCCCTCGGACCCGATAGGTTCAATTACAAGCGGGCGGCGGATCAGCGACGAAACGCGCGACTCGCTGACAAGACAGTATTATTTGGATAAAAGTCTCCCCCATCAATATATTATCTGGATCGGTAATGCGTTAAAAGGCGATCTTGGGGACAGTTACAGGCACAAACAGCCGGTGGCTTCCCTGCTCGCGGCAAGGCTTCCGACCACAATCCAGCTCGTTCTGATGGCGGCATTATTCGCGGTTCTTCTTGCGCTTCCCGCTGGGATTTTATGCGCTGTTAAAAGAAATACAATAATAGATCGAATTATTTCGATCTTCATGATCTTCTGCGTGTCGTCGCCGGTTTTTCTTAACGCTATTTTATTAATGCTGATTTTCGCTTTTAAACTCAGATGGTTTCCGCCGTTTGGAACGGGCGGTAATTTTGCGGAAAATTTTTATTATCTTGCTTTGCCTGCTTTTGCGCTGAGTCTTAACATGGTAGCGCTCATGGGACGTATAGTACGCGATCGCATGATTGGAGAATTTAAATCAAATTACGCTCTTGCTCTTACTGCAAAGGGAACTCCTTTCAGCAAAATCGTAATGACCCACTGCTTAAAAAATACTCTTATACCATTAATCACGGTTGCCGGCGTGCAAATCGGCGCAATGGTTATCGGAGCGGTGCTTGTCGAAAATATTTTTGCTCTTGGCGGAATAGGCGCTCTGCTTATCGAGGGTATTCAGGCGTCGGACTATCCTGTGGTGCAGAGTATCATGCTCTTTCTTGTGACACTATTTTTAATTCTCAATTTAATAGTGGATTTAATTTATTTTTTCATTGATCCAAGAATCAGAAAGGCGGAACATGAAAAAACATAAATCACATCAAACACACGGAACTTTCCTCACTCCGCCTTTTATAATTTCCGGGGCAATTCTTTTATTAATAATTATTTGCTGCGCGCTGGCTCCGGTTCTGGCTCCTTACGGTGAATCCGAACAGAATTTATCTTCATCTCTGGCGCCGCCGTCAAAAGAACATTTATTAGGCGCGGATAAAATGGGAAGGGATCTTTTTTCCCGCCTGCTCTACGGCGGCAGGGTAACATTGGTTTCCGCTATCGCAGTTGTAATAATCTCTGTAATCATCGGCGCGCCTTTAGGGCTTTTTTCGGGATATTACGGCGGTAAATTTGATTCTATCGTCGGACGTTTTTGCGATGTGCTTTTATCCTTCCCTTCATTGCTTCTTGCGTTCCTTTTCGTCGCCGCACTCGGGCGCGGAATGGCAAACGCGGTTATCGCTCTTGGAATAATCTATGTACCAATGATTACGCGCCTTGTCCGTTCTCTCACACTGGTAGAGAAAAATAAAACTTATGTGGAAGCGGCGGAATCGATTGGATTTTCAAGACCGTATATTTTGTTCCGCCACATTCTGCCAAACTGCGTTGACACAATGATGGTACAGCTTACGCTGGATTTGGCTTACGCGATTTTAGATCTTGCGGCGTTAAGCTTTATCGGGCTTGGAGTAAGCCCGCCTACAGCCGATTGGGGAGCGATGCTTCAGGAAGGCAGAAACTTTTTATTGATGAGCCCCCTCCTTGCGCTTGCGCCGGGAGCGGCGATTGTTGTTATGGTAATAAGCCTTAATGTGTTCAGCGACTGCATTACCCAATACATCGATCCTCAGGGCAGAGTTCTTCCCTCCTTCGAGAAAATGGAAAAACACCGCGCCAACTGGATACGCAGTTTGCGTAATCTGCGCAGGAGCGAAAATGGAAACTGATATTCTTTCCATCGAAAACCTCTCCTGCGATTTTCTTACAGTCGAAGGAATTGTTTACGCGCTAAGCGGAATTAATTTACGTCTGAAGCGCGGAGAAATTCACGGTCTTGTGGGAGAATCAGGCTGCGGAAAAAGCGTCACCTCCCGCGCGATCCTGGGTCTTGTCGATAAAAAGCACACTCGCTTAAAAGGAAGCATACGTTTTCACGGCGATAATCTTTTAAAGTTGTCCGAAAAAGAAATGCGCGCAATTCGCGGAATGCGTATTTCAATGATTTTTCAGGACCCGCTCAATTCGCTTTCACCTCTTGAAACTGTAGGCAGTCAGATCGAAGAAACCATGTCCAATCATATGACCCTTTCCAAAGAAGAACTGCAAATCAAAACAGAATCGCTTCTTGAAAAAGTCGGACTGCGCAAAGAAACCGCAAAACGCTATCCGTTTGAACTTTCAGGCGGAATGCAGCAGAGGGTGATGATAGCGCAGGCTATTAGCTGTGATCCTGAACTGCTTATCGCGGACGAGCCGACAACGGCGCTTGATCTTACCATTCAAGCGCAGGTCTTGGAACTGCTTAGAAGTCTGCAAAAAGAGCTCTCTCTTACGATTCTTTTAATAACGCATAACTTCGCGCTTGTTACAGAAAACTGCGACAATGCCTCTGTAATGTACGCGGGCAGAATTGTTGAAACAGCTCCTGTGAAAGATTTAATTCAATCGCCTCAGCATCCATATACAAAAGCGCTAATCAACTGCATACCGAGGGTAACTGCGCTGGAAGTTCCAGTTCCAGGCAATACAAAACAAAGAGAAAAACTGCAGGTGATCTCAGGCTCTCCTCCAAGACTCTACGATCCAATTAAAGCCTGCCCCTTTGCGCCGCGCTGTCCCCTGACAGATAATATCTGCGATGAAATGCCGCTTGTAACCGATCTCGGAGGCGGAAAATCTGTCTGCTGTCACATGGCGAAGGGGCGCTAGAATGTTAGAAGTAAAAGATTTAAAAAAATATTTTAAATTAAGCGGTAAACGGCAGTTGTGGGCGGTTAACGGCATTTCATTCAAAGCGCAAAATAACGAAGTCCTCGGCATTGTGGGAGAATCAGGCTGCGGTAAATCCACATTAGGAAGGCTTATTTTACGCCTTATCGAACCAAGTTCAGGGCAAATCTTTTTTAACAGCGAAGAGATCACCGGCATCAGCCGGAGAGTTCTTGAACCCAAACGCAGAAATATGCAGATGGTTTTTCAAAACCCGTTCGCATCATTTAATCCAAAAATAAGAATAGGCAGCGCTCTGACCGAGGTTTGCCTTTATTACGGCATGAGCGCTGGAGAAAGCAGAGAAAAAATTAAACAACGGTTAAATGACACAGGTTTGTCAGAGGATTTATTAAACCGCTGGCCGCGAGAGCTTTCGGGCGGACAGCTTCAGCGCCTTGCAATTACGCGTGCAATTCTATCGGAACCTTCGCTTCTTGTTGCCGATGAGCCTTTGGCTTCTTTGGATGTATCTGTGCAGGCGCAGCTTCTTAACCTGTTTGAAGATTTACGAAAAATAAATTCAATGATGATGATTTTCATTTCTCATGATATGAATGTAGTTGAATATTTCTGCGACAGAGCCGCAGTAATGTACATGGGTGTTATAATGGAACTGGTTCCCGCGTCTGAACTGCCGCGTAATAGTCTGCATCCATATACCAAATCCCTGAGATCTTCGGCTCCGCGTCTTGATGTCTTTAAAGATTCACCCGGCATTGTGCAAAATACACAAGCGTTCAAACTCAAAGGAGAGGCTCCAACCTCTCAGATTGATATTCCGGGCTGTCCCTTCGCGCCGCGCTGCCCTGAAGCGAAACCCGTCTGCGGTGAATCAATGCCTGAACTGCGTGAAGTGTCGCAGGGGCATTGGGTATGCTGCCACTTTTCTTAATCCTGTAAACCGTGTTATGTTTATATAAGGTAATCAATTTTATAAGGAGTATAAATTATGAAAAAATTTCTTTGTCTTACAATGACACTGATGTTGGCTGCCGGATTATTATTCACGGCATGTTCAGGAAACGCTTCCAAGGAAGTCACTTTTACCGTGGCTCTCAGTGAAGACATCAGAGCGGTAGATGCCGGAGTGGCATGGAATTATGTAACCAATCAAGTTACGAATCAAATCACAGAAGGGCTTGTTACCTTTGATGCAAACAGCAATATAGTTCCCGAACTTGCAAGCAGTTGGAACCAGAGCGACGATTTTACATATATCTACAATGTCAGAGATGATATTGTTTTTTCCGACGGAAGCAAAATGACAATGGAAGATGTTCGCTTTTCGCTCGAAAGATCGAGAGACCCGGAGGGTGGAACATATTTTTCCGATTTCTTCAGCGATGTTGAAAGTATTTCTGTTGACGGATGGCAGCTTATTATCAAACTTAGCCAGCCTTCTGCGGTGTTCAAATACGTCCTCGCAACAGGCGCGGGACGCATAATCAGTAAAGCGTATTACCAGAAAAACGAGGCTAATTTCGGTACTGCCGCGGGCGGCATCGTAGCTACAGGCCCGTTCACCTACTATAGCTGGACAAGCGGACAAGAAATAGTTTTAAAGAAAAATAAAAAATACTGGAACAAAGAGAAACTTGCGGCGAATATAGTTGACACCCTTGTTTTTAAAATTATTCCCGAAGATACAACAAGGATTATCGCCCTTCAAACCGGAAGCGTTGATTTCTGCGCGAACCTGCCGCAGGATCAAATCAACGTGCTTGCGTCGGAATCCAATCTGACACTTACAAGCGTAGACTCCGCGCACCTTACATATTTGGCGCTTAACACCGAACGCCCGCCAATGAGCGATGTAAATGTGCGAAGGGCGATTTCGCGCGCGCTTGATATTCCTGATTTCCAGAAACGTATAATAGGACGCGCCGGAGCGGCAGGAACCATTCTGCCGTTTGGTAAAGCTCTCTACGGTGATAACGCTTCCAAATGGGAACAGTATATCAAAGACAATCAGGGATACACTTTAGACCTGACAGCCGCAAGAAGACATCTTGCTAACTCTGCGTTTCCCAACGGTTTTAATTGCAATATAATCGTCAGTGAAAATTCTCTTGCAAACCAAAGAGCGCTTTACATTCAGGAAGCGTTAAAAGCCTTAAACATCAATGTCACAATCAGAAGAATGTCGGGCGATGAGCAGGATACCCACCAAATGGGCGGCATCCGCGACGCAAACGGCAAGCGCGACTATGACATGCTCATCGGCGGATGGGAAGCGGATTATCCCGATCTTAACGGCAATATTGAAATCATGTTTAACTCAAGCCAGGCGGCGGACGGCTATAACGCGGCAGGATACGTTAACCCGACAATCGACAGACAGATTGTTCAGCAGAGAACCACAACCGATCCTGTAAAGCGTTTTGAAATTCAATCGAGCATGATGAATTTGATAGTAAGCGATGTTCCTTACATTGTGTTTGATTATTCGTACCGCATGAGCGTATTGAATAAAAAATATACCGGACTCGGAGTTACAAGCGCGTGGCTTTGGGTGCTTCCGGTACAAAATGTTCGTAATGCGAATTAATTTATAAACGAATAAAAGTCAGCTTCTTTTGAAGAAAGCCGCGAAAGCCCTGTATGTCATGTATATGTCGGTTTTTGCGGCTGCTTCATAAGGAGAATGCATCGAGAGAAGAGGCGCTCCCATATCGACAGAAGGAATATTTAAATTTGCGAAAAACCTTGACAACGTTCCGCTGATTTCCTCGTCAACCTTCCCGCCTTCGGCAGTCTGCCAGAGTATTTTTTCTTTATCTAAAATTTTTATTATTGCCGCGACAGTTTGAGCGTCAGCGTCGTTTGTGTTTTCTTTTCCGTCGCGCCCCCAATAACGAAATAATACAACTCCGTGATTTAATCTTGCATCGCCGTGTTCATCAAATGATTCTTTGTAAAGCGGATACCAGCATGTATTAACATCCGCGGAAATGCAGAGCGAATTTGAAAAAACTTCATTACAGTTGCCGCCGCCCGCCGCTTCCGTCAATTCACTTATAAAACCGGGGAAAAAAGACGACTGCATCCCGCCGATTCCAAAAGACCCGGTTTCTTCTTTATCAGCGAAAACCAAACATGCGGTATACTCAGGCTCTTTAACAGAAAGAAACGCGCTGAGCGCTGTATAAACGCAAACCTTATCGTCCTGTCCGTAACCTCCCACCATGCTTCTGTCGAGCCCCAGATCGGAAGCCGGAAATGACGGAACCGCGCAAAGTTCGGCGGATATAAGATCCTTTTCCGTAATTCCGTATTGCTCGTAAAGAATTTTTAGTATATTTAATTTTACAGATTCCGCGCCGCTTTCGCCGGGACTGGAACGAAGACCTGCAAGCAGATCGAGAGACTCGGCGGGAACCGCGTATTTTAAAGGTTTTCTCATCTGCTTTCCGCCAAGATGAGGAAGAAGATCAGCGATAAAGAAACGGGTATCCGATGCGTCTTCGCCAATTTTAATATTAATTTCCTGCCCTTCTTCCCGGACAATATAACCATGAAGTGCAAGCGGAATACCTGTCCATTGATACGGTTTAATATTGCCGTAATAATGGGTGTCAAAAAAAGCCATGCTTGAATCTTCATAAAGAGGTTTCATTTTTAAATCGAGACGCGGTGAATCAACGTGACAGCCGATGACGGAGATACCCTCTGATAAACTTTTTTTACCAATGGTACAAAGTATCAGCGCTTTCCCCCGGCGGCTGAGATAGACCTTATCTCCGCTCTTTAATTTCATACCTTTCTTCCACGGAACAAATCCTTCTTTCTGCGCCATATCGATAGCCTTTTGTACTGCTTCTCTTTCAGTTTTCACGGAATTAAGAAAGGAGATGTAAGACTTGCAAAAGTCACCGGCTTTTTCAGTTTCTTCTGGTGTCATAAAATCCGAGGCGCTTTGACGGGGACAAAGAAGCTTATTTTTCATATCAGTATCCATAAACAGAATTATAACCTTGCTTAGATCGGGAATACAAACTTGAATGTAAGCCCGGATTCTGTCGAGTTAACATTGATAGTTCCGTTGTATTCTTTTACAAGGTCTTTGACAAAACTTAAACCTACGCCCCTGCCTGCGGCGGTGCTGGTTTCATCGGCAGTCGAAAACTCAGGCGAGAATATTGATCCCAAAAGCGCTTTTTTGTCTGCGGCTTTGCCGGGATATTTCTCGTGATATTTTTGTTTGATTTTATTCCAGTCTAAACCCTTACCGTCATCGGAAAATGTAACCACGGCTTTGCCGTCAGCATTTACGATACTGAATTCCAAATGCCCCTGCGGATCTTTTCCTTTTTTAATTCTTTCATCTACAGGTTCTATACCGTGATAAATTGAATTTCTCATGCATTGGGATAAAATATCCTTGATTGGTTTTCGCAGATTGGATTCAAGAATGTTAATATCTATCTTCCCCGCTTTTAATGTAACTCTCTTATGAAGTTCGCTCGCGATCTTTTCCGCGCCTTTGGCAAGAGAACTTACAAGAACTGTGTCAATCTGATTGGTTGTCTTATACGCGCTTATTTTTTTGGTAATAGCCGTATACGAGTCCATCTCCTGCATAAAAGTTTCTATTTTAAGAGTTAAGGTGAGGATGTCGTTTGTAAAAACCCTGTCCTTGTTGGAGAGAGCTTTTATATCATCTTCCAAAAGATGAAGTTTATTTCCAAGGCTTTCAAGATCAAGAATAACCGCGTTGGATTTAATGGCATGAACATACTGGAATATTTTAGTAACAACTTCTTTTTCCGAGAGTTTACGATTTTTAAGAAGAGCGTTAATGCTGTTAAAGTTGGAATCTGTATCTTCGATGAAATGCTGGAAAACAACAGGATCGACTTTGATAACATCGAACATATTTTTCATTTCAACTTCCTGAGCTTCTTTCTGAGTTTGAAGTTCTTTTTCAATCTCTTTCTCTCTGGAAATATCGTGAATAATTCCGATAATAACAGGCTCCGATGAAGCCTGCTCGATTAATTGGAATTTGGTGCTTAAGTATTTAATATCGTCATCAACTTTATATTCAAATTCGGAAATAGGATTTGCACCTTCAAGGATTTTCGCCTTCTTTTCCTTTGAAAAAACCATATTAAAATAACTTTTCATTACCTGAAGCTGTCTTGCGTCAAACGAGCCGCGGATTATATCGAGTAAATTTTTACCGGTAAGATCGGATTCGTAATAAGAAAGAATCGAAACGAGAGTGCTTGAATACTGCGGAAGGATATTTAATTCTTTATCCATAAGGAAAATACCTTGATTGATATTGTCCTTCATGGTTTGAATCATGTCCCTTTCCTGGGCAAGTTCGCCTTTTAATTCATCTTCCTTGCGATCCTTTAAAATACTGATCCATTCGTAAATTATCGATAAGCTCGCGATAAGAACATACGCTCCGATAATTCTGACCTTTATATCGCCTTCTGGAACATTTAAAGATAACGGCATATACAATATTACAATAGTAACGCCTAAAACAATTATTGATTCGATAACGCCGATTGCCATCTGGCAAAGAAAAATTACTATCGGCGGAAAAGCGAAAAGCCATATCGCAGCCCAAAGATTAAGATCGCCCAAGTATAAAAGATAACAGCAGTAAGCGCCGAAAACAGTAACGGGAAACGCCGGTATATATTTAAGGGGAACTTTTGAACGAATTAAAACTAAAGATGTTAAACATAAAAAAGCGATTGTAAAATCTATAATTGTTCTTGATATGTCGTGCTCTATCTGCGTTATACCAAGAATTATAAGAGGAAGCGAAGCAACCATAAAAATCCAGTTCATGGTCATATAGCGGACTTGTTCTTTTACATTCGTCAATCCAAAGTAACGTCTGCCGAGAAAAATATTAAGCAGGATGCTTTTAAATTTACTCTCTTTTTTTTCGATCTCTTTCATTTCGCTTCTTCTACCGCTACCGAAAGACACATTTCCTGATCGTCAAAAACGGTAAACGGAATACAGATAATTCTGGCTTTTTCCGACGGCCATACAATAGTATGCGCTTTCCCTTTAATAATGGAGGGCATGGAAATTTTTATTCTGTGTTTTTTCTCAAAAACTGTTTTAACATTTCCGGCAATAATATTTACAATTTCGCCGAGCATATCGGTAACTTCCTTATCGATATTTGTGTACTCTTTGCCCGTCAGGATTGTAGTAAGCCTAAAAGCGGTTTCTTCTTTAATGGAAATGGCGACAGCGCCGTTCGCGTCTCCAGAAAGCCCGATGATACCGGAAATATCCCAGCTTGTATCAAACTCATCTTTTGAAACAAAGAAAGGACGGCCGGCTTTTATTTCTACATTGCATAAATCGCGAAAAACGTCCACGCTGCCTTCGATAAAAGGTTGTATATATTGTTCCATTTTTATTACCTCGTTAATACCAAAATTTCCTGAACCTTTTCCTTGAAAGTTTTTTCCTGGACAGGTTTCACAATATAATCGGTCGCTCCGCTTTGAAGGGCTTCAATTACGCTGAATTTGCCTCTTTCGGAAGTAACCATTACTATTGGCAGATCTTTATATTTAGGCATCGCTCTTACGACTTTTAAAAAGTCAATGCCATCCATCCCCGGCATATTCCAATCCAGAAAGACTATTGTAACATCGTTACTTTCTAACTGTCTTAACGCCTGTTTTCCATTCTCTGCTTCCAAACACATGTGCGGAATTTTCATTGTAGCAAAAGTATTTTTTACAATATTTCGCATTATCTGACTGTCATCCACAACTAAGATTTTTACCATATTCAGTCACCCGTTCTCCTTAGTATAAATTATACTATATACCATAACATGAAGATCGTCAAGACTGCATTTTTGATGAAATATTCGCTTATTCAAATAATCTCTTATCCGTGTGCGGCAGAAATAACGCTCCTGTATAATAATCCATATACGCAGGTTCGCTGCTTAAGTCCATATATGTAATTTTTTCGGCAAGTTCATGCATCCTGCTTCTTCGCTCTTCGCTGACAAGCGAAAGATACGCCCCGATTACCGATGAATTTCCAAGAAAGACGTATTTCTCATTTAAAAATTTGGGCAACAGACCTACAGCTCTCGCGTCATCAAGATCGAGGAACCTGCCGAATCCGCCCGCCACATATATTTTATCCACATTGTCAAAAGACATTCCCGCGCTGCCAAGCAATGTTTGACAGGCTGAAAAAATCGCTCCTTTCGCGCGGATAAAATTGCCGATATCATTTTCGCTGATTGTGATTCGCGAACCGCTCGATGCGTCTTCATATAAAATATATTCATCATTTCTTTCAGGAAACTTTCCAGCCGAATCGACAATCCCGTTTTTAAAAAGTTCAGCGACGACGGAAATTATTCCCGAACCGCATATACCGATCGGCGGCGCTCCGCCGATTGTTTGAATTTCCGCTTTTTTATTTTCATTAATTACAACACGCTCGATTGCTCCTGTCTGCGCGCGAACACCGTGTTTAATTCCTCCGCCTTCAAAGGCGGGTCCGGCGGAACACGCGCACGCAAAAATAAAATCATTATTGCCAAGCGCAATTTCTCCGTTTGTGCCGATGTCGATAAAAAGAACCAGCTCATTTTTATTTTTGCCGGAGTCTTGCGCAAGTTTTGTACATAACAAACCTGCGGTAATGTCTCCACCGACATAGCTTCCCACGGCAGGTGCGATAAGGACTGGAGCGTTTTCGCATATATTAAACCCGGTTTGCGAAGCGCTGTAAACCTGCGGCTTGAAAACCGCCGGAGTATATGGAGATAGACGGATATATTCTGGAATAATCCCTAAAAGCAGATGTATCATTGTTGTGTTTCCGGCGATAGACACGCATAATATTTTTGACGATTCTACTCCTGCGTCTTTGCAAACCAAAAATATTAAATCATTTATTGTTTTTAAAATTCGTGTACGCAATTCGGTTGGAAATTTTTTAGCGTAATTAATACGGCTGATTACGTCAAACCCGCATTCAATTTGGTTGTTATATGCATTACGCGATGATACTACCTTGTTTGTTTCAAGATCGACAAGCCAGAGAGCGACGGTTGTAGTACCGACGTCTACTGCAATGCCATAAGCGGGAGACGCTGAAGAAACGGTAATATCTACCGCTTTGGCGATATTATTCTCAGTATAAAAATGAACAATTATTTGTCCGTTTTTTTCACGTAACATTTCCGGCAAACCGGAAAGAATGTTTAAAGGCAGTTCTGCTGATTTATAATCAACTTCTGATTTACAATCAAGAGCTTTTAAAAACGCTTTTGAAAATCTGTCATAATCCGACAAACCGTCAAGAGGCGCGGGAGCGGCGACTTGCAGGGTAATTTTTTTCAAAAACTTTGCGCCTGACGCTGTTGCCGACATATCTCCGCTTACATTCAGGTATTTTGACGGATCTTCAAAATTTTCAAACTTCCCTTCGGCGCCGGTTAAAGAATTGTGAAGCTCTACTGTAATTGGTTCATCTGGAACAACAGTTTGGCAAATCAGCGCCGACTGCTCTTTGTTATCTGACTTTTGTCCGCTTGTTTTTTTTATTTTTACCAAACATTTTTGACATGTACCCTTGCCGCCGCAAGGAGTCTCGACAAAAACACCGGCATTACGCGCCGCTTCAAGCAAAGAGGAGCCTGCAGGATTTTCTGTTGTGATATTTGCAGGAAGAAAAATAATCTTTGTCATAGAGATATTATATCATCATTTCTTTAACAGCACATTCTTGATAAAACCTTCCAAGTCGGCGGCTTCCGCGGGTCCTACCAAAACTTTAAAACCGGGCAAGTTTTCTTCCAGCTCTCCTGAAATCTGCGCGACATAGCCGGGGATTACAATTTCACGCGCATCCACCAGCTTTTCAAGATCAATTTCTTTAATAAATTTTCCAATGCTCGCGCCCGAGAACTTTCCCGCCGCCCACGCCGTAAGTACGCTGAAGCCTTCGCATTCAGGAATTATAAGCCACGCTGAAATCCCCGAGTTTTCAATTTCACCCGAAACAAGGAAGTAGGTAAGCGAGAAATTTGTTGTTACAAAAACAGGCGATTTTTTATCCGGCTCGCCGATTGCGTAAAGTTTCGGCTCAACCTGAATCGGTTTTTGCGGATCGGTGTAAATATTTTGGCGTAACGCAAGAAGCGTGATAAGTTGCGCCGGATCAAAAGACGGCAGTACAATTATTCCGCCGAACTTGTCAATTTCTGTTACTGCCGCTACTATATCATCCATTGCGTTACCTGTATCGATAAAACTCAAGGAAGCGTAGCCAAGCGCCTTCACGTTATTTTTAAGCGCGGCTTTTCTCGCGATGGAATTTGTCTGGAAACTTTCACAGAGCGAATGAGTTTTAAACTGTATTACAAGATCATTAAAACCGCTTTCCTTGATTTTTGTTGTTAACCCAAAAATGCCGTCAATGTCCGGAGCGGTTACTGCCAGTACATGATTATCGCGTTTAGCGATGTTCACAGCTTCATTATCCGCAGTATCGGCGGCAACAGTACAAAGAACGCTGTGAGAACCGGCAACTGCCGAGGAAGCCTTATCAAGCGATTCGATGTCTTTCGCGCGAATAATCAAAGGCAGTTTTGTTTTCTCATAAACCCTCGCGCAGTAATCCGCAAACGCGGCGGCGGATGAATCATTTTTTTGCGTAACGGAAATCGCGCCTATAAAAAGTTCCTCGCCGACGCGGACAGGAAGATAATCCCGTATCTTTTGAGCAAGAGAAAGGTCAGCACCTTCGTTAAGATTCACCGCGATGACAGGTTTATTAACAAATGTTTTTTCATGCCGGTACATGACGGTTTCTTCGCCAACAGGGCTGACAATACCGGCGCCGATTTTTACGCCTTTAACAGGCGGTTCGCTCGCGGCGCCCAATGTTTGTTTTGCTTCTTCGGAAGCGTACGGACACTCAGAGAGCATCGCCTTTTTCGCGGCGAGTTTCATGGCGAACGCCATGCAGGTGCTTGAACCGCACTCTTTACAGTTTGTTCCGGGAAGGAGTTTTTGAATTTGTAATCCGCTTAACGCCATGTTATTTACCCTCCCTCGCGCTGGAAGCCGCGCCGCAATTTGTTCCGCTCATTAAATCATTTATAGTTTTCTTTACTGACGCCGCAGCTTCAGGCGTATACATAATTAATATATCCGCCCCCGCGTATAACAGCGTAACCGCGGTTGACACTTCCCAATACGCGGCGCGGCGCGCAAGATCGCCCCAATCGGGGAAACTTGATTCCGGCGCTTTAAACTCTTTTATTTTCGCGCATTCCTGACCGACAGAAACAATCATCGGACTTAACAGCATATTGTCTCCGCCAAGACCGGTCAGCCGTATGCGCTCCATAACGGAATATGTGTATTCAATGCCGTAGCCAATCGTACTTGTCATCGGGTCTATAATAATTTTTTCAGGCGCTATACCCATGTTCGTAAGCAGAATGTTGAGCTGTTTGCTGATATTAACATCGATTGGCGCCTGCGCGACAAGGGTATGTCCGTAGGCAAGAGCGGCTCCGGCTATTGTTCTGTAATTATCCTGTTCAACAAAGTTAAAGAGGAGATTTTCGCCTTCGCATGCTTGGGCGATTGCTTTCATTACTTCGTTATTTTTTTCATAGTGACTGACACCGGTTATGATCAGCGGTACGTCCACAGCGGAAAGCACAGATTTTACAAGTTCGACGCTTTGCGCGGCGCTGCGATTTTCGCGTTCGGGATGTATGCCGTCAAGCCTGACGCTGATTAAATCCGCTCCGTATTTTGACACGCACAGTTTTGCCATTTCAGCGGGTTTTGTTAAAACATCACCATAGACGTTACGCAAAACTTCAGGATATTTTTCGCTTATGCTGTCGAATATTTCCATTGCAACTAACGGACGGTTAGGCATCTGCCCTTCCCAGAAATGGAAAGGCATACAATTCGCGCCGCCTATTGTATATGTCTTTGCACGGGTACCGCCTTCAGATTTTAAATTTCCAAGTTTTACCGGGCAGGTTGAAAAGCCTGATTTTTCCGCAGGAAGACTAAAACTCTTTATCGCGGAAATTCTGTCAACTGCTGGAGGCGCGGACGATGGTTTATAATGCGAACCCGAACCGGATTTTGAAAGAACCGCCGATTTTACTTCGGTTTTTATATCCGCTAAAGACTGACCGAGAAACCGTTCGCTTAAAATATTAAATATATTTGTAATAATTTCGTTTGTAACTTCTGCCTTTACCTGTTCTATAATCGTGATAAGATCTTTATTGGTAATTTCCGATTTTAGCTCAATTTTATATTCACCGCTTTCGGTTTTTTGCTGTTTATTCTCATACTTTTCTTCTTTACCTCGTGTTCCTCCGCGCTCCTCCGAGGTAACGCCCTCTTTCATCTCATCACCGCTTGCCGCAAATTTGGACATATCTTCCATTTTTAACGCGGGATGGCTGACCTTTTCCATAAACGCGCGAAGGTCTTCAGCGGCGACTGCGTTGTTTTCGTCAGCGATTTTATCAAGGAAACTGTCTAATTTTTGTTCGCTAAAACGCTTTTCAAGATCAGCTTTTAATAAATCTTTTAATTCTTTGGGCATCCAGACAAGTCTTCCAAAACCGCCTTCTGCTGAAAGGAATTTGCGGCTTGTTAAAAAAACTTTTCCGCAGCCGAAGAAACCCGGTGTCTGCTGTCCGCCGCCGACTGAGCCTGCGAGCGTGGAGAATGTCATTCCAATCGGAGTATCGCCGAGGTACTCGCGGTTAACTGCCATTACGCCGTTACACTCCGGCACATAAGCGCAAATTACTTCAAAACAGCCGCAGCTTGTCATGGGTCTGTCCATGATTGAATAGGCGCAGAAAGAGTCGATTGTTTTATGGCTGTTTGTATAAACATATTCGTTTACGCCTGACCAGATTCCTTTTACAGAGTCCAGACACTCGCCTTTTTTGAGCGGCTGATTGGGGCCGGTCTCGTCAATTTCATAAGCGGCTTTTCCGTCGAGCCAGTTGTAAGCGCCGCAAAGACCGAGGCGCTCAGGCGTGATAACGCAAACATGGTTAGGCGCAAAGCTTTGGCATAACAGGCATGAATAAAAAGTATCGACAGATTCATCTGTCATCGCTTCAAGGCGGCGGTTACGATCATCGTAAACCTTGCGTGCGATTTCAAGGCGTTTTTCTACTTCTTTTTGATCTGTCACAAGCGTTACGCGAACTTTATCAACTATCGCGGGGTAATCTGCAAGCAGTTTCGCGTGAAGAATTTCACCGTAATGTTTTAAACGTAAACCTTTCGCGAAACCTGCTTTGGAAACGCGCGTCCAAACAATGTCGCGCTGACCCATATGCCAGATACCTTCCGCGCCGTTTACAAGGTGATGAATCTGTCTTTCAAGAATCGGTTCAAAATCCGGCTGCATTTTGCGCCCTGCGACTTCCACCCAAATACCGAGCGGAAGTTTTCCGCCGGGTTCAATCGCGTCAATATCAGGACCGATTATATTTATCTCGCCGTCGCTGATACTGTCATAATCCGCGCTTGTTACAAACTCAAAAGCCAGTGTTTTGTTACCGCCGAACTCGGCGTGAGTGTCTTCCTTGCGGATTCTCTCGCCCTCAAAGGCAGGGCCGTAGGCGACAGGAATCGGCACGTCTACAATTTTGATCTTACAGCCGCGCACTTCCAGCGCTTTTTCTACAATTTTATCATGAGGAACATTCGCGACAACATGCTCGTAGGTGCAAACGCCTGTCGGCAGAATTTCCGGGATGTTTGTGTCGGAGATTACCGGAAAGCCGTAATTGATCGCTCCGGCAGCCGCGGCGTATTTGTCAGGCGTTACTTCACCTAACGCGATAACAAAGGCGAATATCCTGTTTTTATTGTATTTTAAGTTGGCTTCGTAATCACCGGGTTTAACACCGCCGAATGAAAGCGCGGCGCGGTTCGCGAAACCTAATGCGTATATTAATGAAGAAACTTCCTTTCCGAACGGTACAAGGCGAGTTTCCCACCCAAGCTGAACGCCTTCCGCCGCAAGCTGGTCGGCAAACTGCACGCCGTTTGTGCAGCCGCCCATAAACACATAAAGATTTTTTTGCTGCAATTCTTTCGCTATTTTTACAGCAGTCGCGTTATCGGGCGCGGCTCCCGTAATCGCGGCGAAACCGGGCGCGGTTCCGTCTACAAACTCAATGCCGCGCTCTCGCATGATAACATCGTTAGCGGCTCCAAGATAAATCCCATCGACAGGATTAGGACCGATTAAATATTTACATGCTTCGATCACCTCACAGGCAAAAAGAGCGGCGACTCCTGCGTCAAGCGCGCTTCCAAGATACGGAAGCCATACATTATCGCTTGGACGCGCAGGCAAAAGAGCTTTCGCGTCTTCAAGAATCGATTTTAAATCGGCAAGAGTTTTCATCTGTTTGCCTGTGAACGAATAAATTACAGGCAGAAAATAATTTGTATCGGGAAAACCGACAGCGCAGTCTAGTCCCTTTTGTTTTACTGCCTCGTCAACTTTATTAAGAGCCTGAGTTACAAAGGAGACTGCTCCGTCAATCGCGCTTGCGCAGATTAGCTTTGACATTACAATTCCCTCCTGTCTTTCATATCGAAAAGTTTGCGTTCCTGTGTCTTGTTAATTCCAAGCGCGTCGCGCGCCTTGTTAATAATTTCGATAATCTGCTCTGCGGCTTTTAACGGATCATCGCAGTAATGGAAACATGCGTTAAAATCCGCCGCTGCGCCTGAGTGCAGATAGTTGTTTACGTTTTCCGAGCCGGAAGTATAAAACGGGTTCCCAAGGAAAACGTCAACGCCGCTCGCGACAAAGTAACAACCAATCGAAATTGCTTTTTCGCTCATCCATTCCGCGGCGACGCCAACCGCAGGCAGTGATCCAAGGTCGTCGCCCAAGCCGCCTTCTTTGACAATTTCAGCGGCGGCTTCCAGAATTCGCGTATTGTCTACACAGCTTCCCATGTGCAGAATGGGCGGAATGCCGACAGCTTCGCACACTTCGCGTAACCCGCTGCCCGCTGTTTTAAGCGCGGTCTCAGGTGTCAGCCTTCCGGCTTTCGCCGAACAAATCGCCGCGCAGCCTGTCTGCAAAACTAGTATGTTGTTTTTGATCAACTGCTCTGTTAATACATTTATATATTCATCTGTTTTTTGTTTTGTATTGTTACACCCGACAATTCCGACAACGCCTAAAATTCTGTTTTGAATTATAGCGTCGTTAAGCGGACGGAAACTCGCTCTGTACTTTCCGCCAAGCATATATTTAATCGCGTCCACGCTGAAGCCTGCGACTAACTGCTCGTTTTCTTTTGGAATTTTTACTTTTGATTTATCTCTCTTTTTAAAATTGTCGATTGCGCGTTTTACAATTTCTTTTGCCGCGGCAAGAGGATTGCTCTCCCCTACTGCCATGTGTTTGGCGCCAATTGTTTTTGCCATGTCCGTTGTAGAAACAATTTCTGTGTGATAACTTTTCGCAACGTCAACAAGTCCCGGCATTACGCACTGAACATCGACAATCATCATTTCGACCGCGCCTGTAACAATCGCAAGTTCCTGCTGAAGCATGTTACCCGCAAGCGGAACACCGTGGCGCATGAGCACTTCATTCGCGGTACAGCAAATACCCGCAAGAGTGATTCCTTCGGCTCCGGCGGCTTTAGCGTAATCTTTAACATCAGGAGACGACACCGCAGCCGTAAGTATTTCTGAAATTGCGGGTTCGTGCCCGTGGATTAAAATATTTATAGTATTTTCTTTTAACACGCCGAGATTAGCCGCACTTCGAACAGGCGAAGGAGTTCCGAATAAAATATCAGATACGATTGAAGCGATACGCGAGCCGCCCCACCCGTTTGAAAGCGAAGTACGAAATGCGTGCATCAAAAGATTTTTATAATCGTGATCAACGCCGATTGACGTGCGGTGCAATGATTCTACTACCATGCGATCGATGCCGCTTGGTTTAATACCTTTCGCTTCCCAAATGCCCTGCCGTTTTTTTGGCGCAAGTTCCAATGTTTTTAAATTATCTTCCTGAGAGGAAAATTCGCTTAAGAATAAATTCGCCAGATCGAGAGCGACGGCGTTTTTTTCGCGGTTTTCAATTTCTATGCCGTAGAGTTTGGCGTTATAAAGAAGCGCCTTTTCATCTTTTATCGAATAACCCTCAGCCTTGCCTTCGGCGACATGTTTAAGTTTTAAAACAAGATGCCTGCCGTGATCTGAGTGGGCGCTTGTGCCAGCCGCAACCTCGCGAAGAAAATTGCGGGCAACAATGGTGTCGGCATCGGCGCCGCACACGCCTTTCGGCGATTTCGGCGTAATTCTGCAAGGACCCATGTGGCAGACCTTACAGCAAATACCGTTTTTTCCAAAACCGCACTGGGCTTTCTGAGTCTCAGCGCGGTCAAAACAAGTCTCTACACAGTCGACGCGGCTTTTTTCGAGCATCTGCGCCGAAGCGTTATCGCTGACTTTTGAAAGAATGTCTTTATTCTCCATATAAATATATTATAGCAAATTGAGAGAATTGTTAAGAGGAAGATTGATAATGAAACATTACGGATAATTGACATCGATATTTATTAGGTATAAAATCTGCTAATATGTATAAATTCATAGATTTATTTTGCGGAATCGGCGGGTTCAGAATCGCGCTGGAAAAACGCGGTTTAAAGTGTGTTTTTTCCAGTGATATAGACCCCTATGTGCAAGATATTTATGAATCCAATTTTGGAGAAAAGCCAAGCGGCGACATCACTGAAATACCTTCAAAAAAAATTCCAAAACACGATATTTTATGCGCCGGTTTTCCGTGCCAGCCGTTCAGCATTTCAGGAAAACACGGAGGCGTTTCCGATCCAAGAGGCCGTTTATTCTATGAAATACAAAGAATCGCCGAATATCATAAAACGCCTGTATTGATTCTGGAAAATGTAAAAAACATACTCGCCATTGACGGCGGCAATGTAGTCAAGACAATAGAGAAAAAGTTAAAAGAAAGCGGTTATGATTTATACAAACACGTTTTAAACGCGTCATATTTCGGCATACCGCAGGCAAGAGAAAGGGTATACTTTGTCGGTCTTAGAAATGATATAAAAAAACAAACTCTGGATTACTCTCAACCGGATGAAAAACGAAAGAAAATTTTCCTGGAAAATATATTGGAAAAAGAAGTTGATAAAGATTTTATCGTAACCCGCAATGATATACAGATAACAAAAAATGAAAATGAAATTGAATATAATCTTAAACCGATACGTGTAGGAACCGTTAATAAAGGCGGGCAAGGCGAAAGAATTTACAGCCCCAAGGGACACGCTGTAACGCAGTCGGCTTACGGCGGCGGGATAGGCGCAAGAACAGGACTTTATAATACAAAACAGGGAATAAGGCGCCTGACTGTTAACGAGTGTAAAAAAGTTATGGGGTTTCCGGTAAAACACAAAGTAAGCGACGGCGTTCAAGGTTACCAGCAGTTGGGAAACGCCGTAGTACCTGATATGATCGGATATGTTTATGACAGTATAGAGGGATTATGAAAAACAGAAATGCTTATATCGGCATGAATAACGAACAACTGATCAAAAACAGTATTGCGGATCATCCAACTGTAATAAAAAAATTACAGGAGCGTTTTGATATAAGCGGCTCTCTGGAGAATACGGCAGGCGGCGGCGTATACGGCGACAGGGCGGATGTAAGAATCAATTTTAAATGCGGTCATTATATAGACGCAAATGTTAAGAGCTATAAAAAAGTGTTTGGTTTTAATCAATTAAGAAGAACAAGCGTTTCAAAATTCTGCGAAGATTTCGGACTCGGTTCGCAGGATAAAAATGAATTGGAAAACATTATCGTTGAAAAGTCAAAGAATACAAGAAATCCGTTATTCTCGGAAAAACAGCAGGTGAAATGGGGTGAGTTTTTTAGAAAGAATGCAAAAAATATTTTAAAGTGGGGTTTCTCAGAAAATCCAAACAGGGAAATTCTTGTTCTTTATGACAGAGATGATTCTATAGTAAAAATATATCATATGAAAGATGTGTTAAACAGATTATCCGCCGAAATTACCTTTACAAAGGGAGGTTTAAATATCGGCGAATGTGTATCCTTTCAGCGAAAAGGCGGCGACGGTGATACAAAGGATATTCCAAAAACCGTTATTCAACATCCCGGCAACAATGTCCAGTTAAAAGTAAACATAAAAAAACTTCTGCCGTTAATAAAACCTGTTTTACTGGCGGATTACACAATATAATGGCAGAAAAATATGCATGATTGGGTCGGTTATTTGGCTTCGCTGTTGGTAGCAGTATCTATAACGATAAAAGGCGGGATTTATTTCCGCATATTGAATATGGCAGGATCGATTTGTTTTCTTGTTTACGCCATTATTTTAAGAAGCGTGCCAATAATGATAATAAATATTTATGGAATTGGAATACATATTTTTCATATAGTAAAAATTATTAAGGATTCGAAAAAAGCGGTTCAGCCAGCTCTCTGATTTTTTGATATACCTGATTTAATTCGGATATTTCCAGAAAGTTTTTGTTCTCTTCGGCAAATGCGGCAATTTCTTCATCGTTTGGCAGACATATGACAATATCCGCTTTTGTTTTTTCGCGGATTTCTTCGATCCTTTCAGGCTGTTTATCGCTTCGCAGTTTATTAATAACAAGTGCCAATTTGTTATACGACATTTTCATTTCGTTTGCCAGCTCATAAAGACGGAGCAAAGTTTGAAGCCCAGAATTTGACGCGTCCGAAACTAAAACAAGCAGATCGACTTTTTGAACAATGCGCCTGGAAAGATTTTCCAAACCCGCTTCGTTATCTAAAACAACATAAGGATAACTTGACGAAATTTCCGAAATTACTTCTTTTAAAATATTATTGGCATAACAGTAACAGCCTTCTCCTTCCGGCCTTCCCATAGCGATAAGATCAAAACCTTTTGCCTCGACAAGAGCGCTTTCCAGTTTTAGGTGTAAAAGTTCACGGGTGCTCACACCGGCGTTTGTCCCGGCTGAAGCGCGCGCATCTTCCCTCGCCCTGCCGACCGTATCTGTAACGGTTACGCCAAGCGCTGTGTCAAGACAACTGTTTGGATCTGCGTCAATCGCAAGCACAGGACGGTTTCCGCCGTCAAGAAGATTTTTTATTAACAACGCGGAAATGGTTGTTTTACCGACTCCGCCTTTACCGGTAATTGCGATAAGTTTACTCATATTTTTATCATAATATTTTTAAGCCGCAGAGTCCACTCGAACAAAAGGATGCGGGTTATACTTTTTAAAATTACTAAACGTCATTATCTCCAAGGTATTTACGATATAAATCTATGCATTTTTTATAAATCAATCATCATAATCCCGTATCACTCCATACGCTTCATCTATCGCGTCAAGCTGAGATGGATTATAGTCATCTACTATATAAACTTTATAACAAAATGAATTTATTATATCCTCGATAGTACTAAGATATTCTCTTTCGTTTTCCAAATTTTTACCGAAACTGTCAAATCTGTATACAGAATTTGATGTTCCTGTAAATTCTGTAAGTACATCTGTATTTGCGTTATCTCCGATGGCGAAGGCAAGTTTGTAAGAACTTTTAAACCACGGTGTTTGTTTAAGCGCCGCTAAAGAACTTTTCCATTCATCTGTCGGGTTGCCGTTACCAATAAGAATAATAGACGGAGAAAAACTGCCGCAGTATTTTTTCATCATTGCGTCTTTTACAATTTTTTCATGTAATGATTTATATGCTGATCCTAAATCTGTATTCCCTTCGGCTTTTAATTCCTTCCAATCAAAATTTTCCGCCGAAACCGGAGCGTCTGTAAGCCAGCGGGCGCCTGATGAAAACGCAAGAGCGGCGATTTTTACATCGAAATTATATATCTTTTCGCTTATCTCGGGAATGACGCTCTTCATAACATTATTAATTGTTTCAATTCTGCAACCTGCCATACTGTTGGAAGTTTCAATTAAGAAAAACATTAATGTTGAATAATATTTTTCAACGAGAAATTCGACTGGATCTGTTAATGCCATAATTTTATCTCCTTTTTATATTACCGTATTCATGGATCTAAAGTAATAATACACCCGCTCGCAATGAGAGACGCTAACATGCAGTTCGGCGGTTCTTTTTCTCCTTTAAAACCGGGCAGCGCGGTTATCTTACTAATAATCTCAAGCTCTGACATATTTTTGTAACCTCCGCAGGAAATAGACGGGTAATGTATTATCATAGACGCTTGAATTTTACCGATATTTTCCCATGTTAAATCTCCCGGATAATCATCGGGATTAGCTTTATCTCGTGACGCCTGCTCTCTCAAATAACCTGCGGCTTGACGTTTCGATTGTTCTTTTTCCAAATTCGCGGCGTTGTCATTAATTCTTTTCGAACTCATATATTCGCCTTCTTCCCATCTTCCTTCTTGCGTTTAACGTCTGTATGACAATTAATTACTATTCAATCCCGTAATTTGCGCGTAATTCATATAAATCTTCTCGTGGTATCTCAAGAGGGCTGTTGGTTATTATAACTTCCGCTAAATAATGATCAGAAAAATCGGGCATTATTTTCTGCTTCATTGAATCAGATATTTTTTCTATATCATACTTTTCCATTTCCGCAACGAGAACTTCCTTACAGTTAATAAGTATTTTAATTATTGCTTCATTCAAACAAGGGAGATAAATTATCTGGTCGCAGTTTCTGATAAGCATAGCGTCTGAAACGCCGTCAAAAATAAATCTTACATCTTCATCTTGAGCATCGCCCGCAGGAGGATCTATAATCAGCATGAAATCACCCGCTCCATTATCAATATAATCGTGTCTGACGGCAAGAAATTGATATGAAATCATAATTACTCCTTGTTTACGGGCAAACAGTACCGCGTATAAAATCTTGATAATCTTCCCAATATTGATTTTCTACTTTTTCCATATCAACAAATTTGTTTTCGCGAAGTCCGTATTTAAATTTCAAATTAGTATCCATTAATTCTTTATTCTCCTCTTTTTTTGACACAATACCTTTAGAGAACAAACTGTTTAACGCTTTTTGCGCTTCTTCTTCTGATAATTCAGATTGTTTAAGAATTACTTTCAAAGTAAACAAATAGCCTACGTTTTCAACCGCCAATTCTAAAATCTCTTTCTCCGTTTCTGTAAAATCATTTAAATTCATATAATCCTCCTTTTATTTTTCACCGCTCACTTATTCAAAAACTCCGAACTGACCCAGCCTGTATCGCCGTTATGCGAAACTTTTGTCCAGCCGCCCTGCGCCTCCCCTGTCAGTTTTACTTTGTCTCCCTGCGACAAGCTCCTTATAACCGCATCATTCGTGGAAGGTCCTGTACGAAAATTACATCCGCTTGTAATTGTCGCGGAAGCGGATTGTACCGTTTTCGCGCCGCTTTGCAGATCGGGGATTATCCCGAACAAATTGAGATAGCCTACAAGGCTTAGAGCGAGCATTAAAAAAAACAGCGGCATTTTTTTGTTACGCAAGGAGATGAATGTGGCGATGAAACCGCCGATTAAAGCAAGAAAAGTGATAACGATCGACCAGTCGCCCGTAAGCCATGTGGAAACCAATATTGCCGCAAAGAAAATACCGATGCAGGACGCAATGCCGAAGAGGATCGCCGCAAAAACATTTCCTTTTTCGGCGGGACCGGAAGCGGAAGCGGCCGAAGCGGAATAGCCCGGCGTTGTCTGCCTCGGCGGCGCGTATGACGAACTGCCCGAAGACAAGGGAGAAGGAGAAGGTGTATAGTTAAGTAATGCCTTTCCGTCACAACCGTCACACCTTATGTAGTAATTATCGAATATAAGTTCTCCGGGTTCATGCTTGCAATTGCATCTTTCACAAATAACTACCCTATCTGTTTTTCCTGTTGTCGCCATAAAAATCCCCCTTTTAAATTATATTATCTGCCGCGAACCGCGCTGACCATCACCGCGGTTTGTCATCTTTAATGTAGATTTTATCGAAATTTTGGGATTTGTATACCTATTAAATCTAATAGGTACGAAAAAAGGTGTCAGTCACCTCAAAATTATCTACAAAATATTAAAATAGCGTACAAATGGTTAATAAAAAGCGACAATTACATTTATTATTACTCAATTTCTCCAGTCTTTAATTTTTCAGATACGATATCTACAATTTTCCCCTGCGCCTCTGCAATTTCATTTGTTTCGGGATTCATATAATCTATGTCTTCTTCAAGCGTAAAGGCAGCTCGTTTTGACAGGCTGCAAAAGATTTTTTCTTTTACGGCATTGTCCTGGTTTTTTAGAGATTTAGCCAAGTCCTTTGAATCTATTTCCTTTAATAATGTCTTTATTTTTTTTTGGTCAATATTGAGTATAACCTTTGAAAATAAAACATCAAGATTTTTTTCGTCCATGTCTTCATTAAATTCTTTTTCTGTATCGGGTTCGTTTTCGTGAACCAATAGATTATCAATTTGATTTTCTTCTTCTTTTGATAAATTAGCGTAAGAATTTAGAGCTACAATAATAATACTGGCTCTTTCTTTTTTTTGCATACCTTGTATCGCTCTTTTTACAATTACCCTGAACTGGCGTTCCAACTTATCTTTTGTGAACTGGATAAGGTTTGTAAATTTTTCGTCGATAATGCCTGGGTCAACTTTGTCAATAAGTAAACGCAGTCCCATTCTGAAGTCTTCAAAGTCAACATCTTCTACTTCAATTTCCATTGCTGAAAATCCGTGCCTTACCGCAATTCTATTAAGCTTTATAAAAGATTTAATAAACCCTGAGTACGCTTGTACAAATTGTTTTCTATTCATAAAAATCTCCTTAAACGGTTTTTCCGTTAATGTCTAAAACTAATTTACCAAATTTTCAACGTTTTTACAACTATATTTTAACTGATTAATATATTTAAACATATATTGGCAACATTTGTCCATATTCTTTTATTTTACATTTATTCTACTATATATATTCACACATCTTAGCCACAATTTCACATAACTCCATTTAGACGAAGGACACAATTAGCCAATTAACCTTTTACAATTGCACATAACGTTATTAAGTTTTAAATTAATCTAAATAAATATTAATAACCAAATACTAAATTTACTTGTACACCAACCAATGATCAATGCCTACTACAGCAACTGTTCCGGTCCTATCCAACTTGACCCTCCTGACCTTACAATTATCCAACGCTTAGAAATAAAGTTTGTATAAATTTCTTCAGAAGGCTGTTTTGTTCCCGTAAAACCAGGTAAGGAAGTCACAAGTTTAACCAATTCTGCTTCAGGCATCCCTATGGGAGTTTCATTCGGATAGCGTTTATGTAACTCTACAGCAATTTCTTTGTAATCTTTCCAATCCATAATTTCCTCCTTTGAAAAACATTCCTCTGTTAAGCGCTACCTCTTTAGACTGCCGCCAATAAAGTTTCCATATTTATTAATTTGGCGACAAGTGCTTTTGCACAATTTTTACACAGGTTTGCCGTCGGCGGAATATCGGCGTAATCCATATTTTGACGGATCGAAAGTTCCGTCTTTCAATTCCTGACGCGCTATGTTTTGAAAAAAAGTACCTTTTACATTTAAATCAATTAAGTCTGTATATATTTTAATTTGCATTGGAGAAAAGGTTGAATTTGATCCAAATTTACTAACGGGAGCTTTTCCGATAAATTTACCATATTCCCAGTTGCCTTCCTGAGCGGGATATAAACTATTTTTCCATGTCAATTTGCCTTTACCATGATAAAAGCCTTCAACAAAATCCCCTACATATACGAAACTTGGTGTTTCATGTTTCCCTTTACCGTTGAGTTTTCCATTAACAACATCTCCTTCGTATACATCGTCATTTTTTATTTGTGGCGCAGGTTTCGGAGGCGGCGGTGCAGAGTATGACGACGAACCGCCTGAAGACGAGGGTGCGGAACTTGAACCTCCTGTAAATTTATCGTTTTCCACTTGTCCTGTACCTTTGCATTGGGGACAATCTACTGAACCACTTTCACCACAAATACATAAATAATACCGACCCCCACCACATTCTGGACAAGTAATTTCTCCGCTACCATTACATTTACTACAAGTTGCCATAAATCTCTCCTTCAACTTTATTTACCGCAAAAATACCAATAATACGATATTTGTTCAACTCTTTTTATATTATTTTTGCATATTTGTATTATTTTAATAGGTGACTGTCACCATTGTGTCACCAGAATTTAATATTTTACTTTCTTTTCTTAAATTCTTTAAGACATTTTTTTAATTCATCAACAAACCTTCCTGAGTCACGACCTATTGCATCTTTTAGACGGTCCTTAATTAAATCATAAGACCATATACTATACCCTTTCGCATAATATTCTGCGATTTTAAGCATACTTTTCGAGAAATTTATACCTGGTAAACTCTCGATTTGTACATCATACCAATGAGCCGCTTTTTTATAATCTCCAATGGATTCAAAATATACGGCTAATTTCCATAACTCATCCTCACTTTTTATATTTTTGCTAAGTATTATTTCAATATCTTGCGGATATTTCGGTGATTGCGGTTGTGGCACAGGTTTCGGAGGCGGCGGTGCAGAGTATGACGACGAACCGCCCGAAGACGAGGGTGCGGAACTTGAGCCTCCTGTAAATTTATCGTTTTCCACTTGTTCTGTACCTCTGCATTGGGGACAATGTACTGAACCCCAGTCACTACAAATACAAAAAATACCACCGTCCCCACCACATTCTGGACAAGTAATCCAGCCTTTACCATTACATTTACTACAAGTTGCCATAAATCTCTCCTTCAACTTTATTTACCGCAAAAATACCAATAATACGATATTTGTTCAACTCTTTTTATATTATTTTTGCATATTTGTATTATTTTAATAGGTGACTGACACCATAAGAAATGGTGACTGACACCTTTTTATAGTATGATTTCCAAAACCTTTAAACCCTATCTTGTGCATTACTTTTTCAATATCAAAGTACATAAACAATCTCCTCTATTACGGTAATTCTATTAAAATCTTTCCAAAAAAGGTTCACACTAAGGCACAAAGTGTTGGATACCAATCACTCTGTGCCTTGCGCGCTTTGTTAGGTGTCAATCGCTATGAAACCTTATTCCGCAATTTTGAGATATCTCCAGTAAACATAGTTTTTACTTGATCCGTCGTAGTCAACAAATGCCTGCGATATACCACTACTAGTAAATCCG
>Ga0209755_10001232_pt1 | contig 41218 bp, 37 predicted proteins | sample TergutCo191P1_FD_187301 | JGI IMG/M metagenome (GOLD analysis project Ga0209755, IMG submission 187301) | Cornitermes sp. P1 segment gut microbial communities from Petit-Saut dam, French Guiana - Co191P1 (SPAdes) (version 2) | ecosystem: Host-associated > Arthropoda: Insects > Digestive system... | reverse complement strand
TGCTCATAATGGGAGAGCTTGAGCTTTCAGGGAGAATTCGTCCGGTACGGGGAGTGCTGGCGGCGATTACTTCAGGACTTGCTGAAGGAATTAAAGAGTTCATTGTTCCCGCAGAGAACTCAGGAGAAGCCGCCATATTAAAAGAAAAAGGCGCGCGTTTTACGGCAGCTCAAACTTTGCAGGGAGCGGTTCAGGCGCTTTTTATCAGGGAAGATAAGGGCGAACTGCCTTTACCGTTAGACGAAAATAAATGCACAATACAAATTGAAGGCTGCGCGGGTAACGGCGCCGGTCTAAATCACATAACAGAAAACAAAACAGACCGCTGCATTGCACATAACGATACTGCCGGCGATTTTTCGGATGTAAGAGGACAGGTAATTTATAAACGCGCCTTGGAAATCGCCGCGGCCGGCGGACATAATATTATGGTCTTTGGTCCTCCGGGCGCCGGGAAAACGATGCTTGCAAGAAGGCTTCCGTCGATTATGCCGTCGCTCTCCTCCGATGAAGCAGTAGAAGTAACGCGCCTTCACAGCCTTGCCGGTCCTAACCGCGGAGGCGGAAACTTTATCGATAAATTAATCACAGAGCCGCCTTTCCGCTCTCCGCATCACAGCGCAAGCGCGGAAGGAATTCTCGGCGGAGGCAGAATTCCGCGCCCGGGTGAAATAAGCCTTTCGCATTACGGCGTTCTATTTCTTGATGAAGCTCCCGAGTTCAGAATTAATGTACTTCAGGCGCTCCGCGAACCATTAGAAGAAAAAATAATAAGCATTGTAAGAGCTGACGGGCTGCTGCGCCTTCCCGCGGATTTCCAGCTTTTTTTGACAGCTAACTCCTGCCGCTGCGGAAAACTTGGCATACGCGGAGGAGGCGATTGTTTATGCTCCGCGCAAGAAATAAACCGGTACTGGCGCAAAATCGGCGGCGCGCTTCTTGATCGCGTGGAAATAAGAGTCGCGGTTCTTCCGCCAGAAATTGAAGAGATAAGTACAAGCTCTCATTCCGCCGCAGCAGACCTATCCGCCGTGTCAAAATCTGACAGCGCTGCGGACGTTATTGCAGCTAACACACCCGCTGACGCCGTATCAGCTGACGCGGCCGGCTCTTCAGCTAACGCAGGCGAAAGCGCTGAAACCGCGCGCCGCGTAAAGGCAGCCGTTGAAATTCAGCGCTATCGTTACAGGGGAACAGGCATTAGACGCAACGCGGCGCTTCCGGCAGGCAACACCGGCGCGTTGTGTCCGATGAGCGGAAAAGCAGAGAATGCCTTTCACACCGCAATCGCTAAATTGAGTTTTTCAGGCAGAGCTTACCACGGAATATTACGGGTGGCAAGAACAATCGCAGACCTTGACGGTAAGGATCTTATCGAAACCGAACATATTCTTGAGGCGGTTCATCACAGGCGATACGGAGACGACCCGTGGGATATAATGTCTGTGTAAAAATTATCCGCCCGGTTTCTTGACAGAAATTTTCCGCTTTGAAATTCTGTAAATTTCTCCAAGGTGGTTATATCCAAGTCTTTCCCAAAATTTCAAATCACCGCTTTACAATTAATTAACCGCAAGCTCAGGTATCGCGTCAAGCACCGCGTCGCTGATCTTCCGGCCTTTATTAGAATAGCCAAGTTTTGTATCAGGACGGAACGCGCCGTGGAAGTCGCTCCCTTCCGTGATATAAAGATCGAGCGATTTCGCCAGCGCTTCCAGCCGGCGGCAGGAACCTTGCTTGGCGATTGGATGCCATGCTTCAATGCCCATCAGTCCCTGATCTTTTAAAACTTTTATTAAATCCGGAAGGCGTCCCCATGCTACATATAGCGAGAGAGGATGAGCCAAAACCGCGATGCCGCCTGATTCGCGTATAAGGGCGGCTGCTTCTTCAAAAACTAACCCGTCTTTAGGCACATACAGTGGTTTACCGGCGGCAAGGTAACGCATGAATGCCTGAGCGATATTCCTTGAGATTTTCCGCTTTACCATGAAAGCCGCAAAGTGAGGCCGCCCAAGCGAATGTCCGTTTGAAATAACAGATAGTTCGTTCCAGGCTGAATCCCGCTCAGAGGGATCGATCATGCTTAACTCAATCATTCTTTCAAGAATCTCGCGGTTTCTGGTTTCTCTTGATTGAGCCAGCCTGTTAACAGCGGAAATAAAAGCCGATGACGGCGTTTTAATTCCCAATCCAAGCAAATGAAACTCGCCTCCGGGGCCAATTCCGGGCGCTTTTTTAACATCAGAATCAGCATGCATAAATTTTGAATTTGCCCAGTTAATGCTGATTTCTATTCCGGGAATCAGATGAAACTTTCCGTTCTTGTCAAATTTATTATCAGTAATTTGAGCCGCCGCTTTTTTTGCGCTTTCAAGCCCTTTAATTGTATCGTGATCCGCAAGCGCGGCCGCGCGAAGCCCTTGTTTTACAGCTTCGTTTATAAGCTGCTCAGGGCTAAAATCCCCGTCAGAAAAATTAGAATGGGTATGCAAATCTATCATGTTATTAAATAATAACAAAAAATTACCGTCTTATTCCAGAAGAGGCTGATAACATCGGTTTTTATATGGAAGTTTCAAACTTCCTTTGATTCGATAATTGAAGTAATCGAACAACTCTATTATAAAAAAAGCATAAATCGGCCGATAATTGAATAGAGGATGCCGAAAGCGCAGAAATAAGCCTCAGCAAGTTGATTTTTTGGGTTATAAAACATAAAATAGTAATATGCGTATGAAAATTCGCAGATAAAGCGGCGGGCGCATGTTGTCAAATATAAGTTTTGCAAAAAGGCGGTTTATAAGTGTTTGAATACACCTTGACAAATGGGGTGATTATATCCTCGGGAAAAAAAGCGCATGCCGGAAATTTAAAAATAAAAGGCGAAAAAATTGTTTCCCCGGACGGCAGCGCTCAGGGAAAATCCGTCAGCATCGATTTAAAAGAAAAGTCCTTTATTTATCCGTCATTGATAAATACTCACGATCATTTGCAGGGAAATTACCGTCCGCCTATCGGACCCAAAAAGGGAACATTCTATCTGACATGGCTTCCGTGGGATAAAGATTTAAAATCGTCAAAAATGTTTGAGGAACGCTCGAACCTTTCAAGAGAAGATCTTTACGCTCTTTCAGGATACAAATGCCTTTTCTCCGGCGTTACAACCGTAAACGATCATTTTCCTCATCAGCTTAACTCTCACATTCTTCCCGCATTGCCGGTAAGAGCGATTGAAGAATACTGCCTTGCGCACGAAACCACTTCTTACGATTTAAAATGGGGCGACGGAGTAGAGATTGAACACAAGAGAGCGGTAAAAAACAACTGGCCGTTTATAACCCATTTATGCGAAGGTTTTGATTCGGAGGCAATGAACAGTATTGATGTATTGGAAAAAATGGGAATCTTAAATAATAACTGTCTTTTCGTTCACTGTATTTCTTTTACCGATGAGGATATAAAAAAGACAGCAAAAGCCGGGGCAAGCGTTTCATGGTGCGGCTTTTCAAATATGTTCATGTTTAATGTAACAGCGAAGATCAGAAAAATGCTGAAAGCCGGAGTAAATGTCACAATCGGCACGGACTCGTCGGCGACAGGGTCTGCGAATCTTCTTGCGGAGATAAAGTTCGACAGAAAACTGTATCAGGATTTATACGGCGAAGATCTCCCGCCTCAGAAAATATTCGAGATGGTAACGGTAAACTCGGCAAAGGCATTCCGGATGCAGGATAAAATCGGCCGCCTTGAAGAAGGTATGTTAGGCGACATTCTTGTTCTGAAGGCAGGGAACTCAGACCCTTACGAAAATCTTGTAAACGCCGGCATGAAAGATATTGAGCTGCTCGTATTAAAAGGAAAACCGATTTACGGCGAGCTTCGCTTCCTTGAAATCTTCGGCAAATCAGCCGTTCCCGAAGGATACACAAAAATAAAAACAGGAAACAGGGAAATGTTTGTAAAAGGCGATCCTGCGGGGCTTTATAATTTAGTCAGAGAAAAAGTCGGCTTTAAGAAAAAGCTTGATTATCTTCCATTTGAACCGGCAGTCACAGCCGCCTCGCCGGATTCTGATGTCAGGAAGGAGAATAATGCCTAAACCAGCCCAATACCGGTCAGGTTCTCTTATCTACTTTCAGGGAGATCCCGCGGATAAAATTTATATTCTCCAATCAGGCAAGGCAAGCCTGGTTTATCAGGATATTGAATCGGGAGCTGATGTAAGGGATCCGGTTCAGCCGGGAGAATTCTTCGGCGTAAAATCCGCTCTTGGCCGTTATCCCCGCGAAGAAAACGCTGTCGCTCTTTCCGACGTTACGGTAATGATTTTTACAGTGCCTGAGTTTGAAGCTGTCGCGATGGCAAACTCAAGAATAATAATGAAGATGCTTAAAGTTTTTTCCAATCAGATGAGGCGCGTGCATAAACAGGTCTCCAAGGTAATGGCAAAGGAAGAAGCGCCTCCGGCTGACGGGCTTTTCAACATAGGCGAGTTCTATCTTAAGAACAAGCGGTTTTCCCACGCCAAGCATGTATTCAGCCGTTATCTGACATTTTATCCTTCCGGAAAAAACGCCGTTCAGGCGTCAAAAAATCTTGAGCTTGCCGAAGATTCGCTGAACCGCTACGGCGACGGAAAAGGCCCGGGTGTTACAGTAAGCAAGGCCGCGTCTCCCTCTCCTTCCGCGGCATCGTCAGGCGATAAAGAGAAAATTTCAAAATCCTATCATGACGCTGTCGCGATGGTTTCTCAGGGGAAATATCAGGAAGCGTTTATGTCATTCAAATTGATAGTAGATTCAAACGCAAGTCCTGAATGGACAGCGAAAGCTTCTTTCGAAATCGGCCGCTGCATGTACCTGTTGAATAAATACGAGGACAGTTTAAAATATTTTACGAATATGCTGACAAACTATCCGAAGCATCCTGAGTTCAGGGAAACAATGTATATCATGGGACAATGCAATGAAAATATCGGCAGAAAAGATCAGGCGGTTGCTTTTTATAAAAAGATTCTTTCAATGGGCGGCGGCGATGACGCCGTTACTGAAAAGGTAAAACGGGCATTAAGCGCCCTGGGAGCGTAAGATAGATGGCTATGGATTTGGCGGCATTCGGCCGTTTTTCCCGTACATTTCCAAAAGGCGATATAATTTTCTCCGAGTTCGAGTTAGGTGACACTTTTTATCTTATCCAGTCAGGCAGGGTGCAGCTTGTAAAAATCGTAGGTGACATCGAAAGAACGCTCGATATTCTTCAGCCGTCAGAAATGTTCGGTGAAATGGCAATCCTGGAAAACTCTCCGCGCTCGGCAACTGCCATTGCGTTAGACGAAGTTAAAGTGCTTGAGTTTAATTCTCAGAATTTTGAAATCCTTCTTCTTGGGAATCCCCAGATAGCGCTAAAACTTTTAAAGATGTTCTGCAAACGCATTTATGATTCAAAAAGACGCTTTATGATCCTCACGCTGCCCGAGCCGCAGGCGAAAATAGCGGACGTATTCCTGATGTTAGACGAAACTCAGCCGGACATTGACAAAACAAGCGAAAAACGCGAGTTCAAAACTACAGTCGAAGGCGTCGCCCACTGGGCCGGAATGAGCGTAAACGAAGCGAGGGATATACTGGGTCACTTTGTAAATCAGCGCCGCGTGGAAATTTATCCTGATAAAATTTTCGTAAAAAATATAAATGATTTCTCCCGCTTTGTAAATTCAAGACGCAATAACCAAAGAAGTGTATAATAAAGACAGGAGGAATTTATGTCCGATTTGGAAAATCTTTATAAAAGCCCTGAAACACAGATAGTGCCCGAGCAAAAACAATCCGCCGGCAATTTAACAGAGCCGATGCTTCAGTTTCTCCGCGGAGCTTCCCCGTGGATGCGTTTTGTAGGCATTGTTGGATTTGTTGGTAGCGGAATTTGCGTAGTTTTCGGATTAATCTCGCTGTTTTTTTCAAATTCAATATCCTCCTTATTATCAGAAGATTTCATGAATACCCCTATATGGCTTGCTTCTTTGTCTTATGCGTTATCAGGCGTTGTGCTTTTCTTTCCGTCTTTTTTTACATATAAAACAGGAACGATGATCCGGAAATTTATATACAGCAATACAGACGCGGATTTGGAAGAAGCACTGAAAAATAACAAAGCGTTATGGAAATTTTACGGAATTATCACAATTATATTTCTTGCGTTTATTCCTGTAGTAATAATTTTATCTGTAATCATCGGTATCGCGGCAGTTTTCCAGCTTTAAAATGTCACAAGCATCCGGAGCGGCAGGTTCTTCACTTAACGCCGCTGTAAAAGCATTAACTCCGGAAGGTATAGAATTTATTTTATCTCCTGCCGGTTTTCCCGTGCGTACGTTAGCTTATGCAATTGATAAATTAATCCAATGGTTTTTACTTTTGTTAATATCATTCTTATTTATGTATCTGTTTAATAATTTTATCGGCGTCTGGGTAATTTTAATATTAAATTTTTTAATTGAATGGTTCTATCATGTGATATGCGAACTTTGCTTCCGCGGACAAAGCCCCGGAAAACGCCTTGCGGGAATCCGTGTAGTAAAAAGCGACGGCTCTCCGGTTGATCCGTCATCTTCTTTGCTGCGAAACCTTCTTCGTTTCGCGGATACATTTTTTTTTCTTTTTCATGTTTCGTTTTTATCCATAGCGGCAAGCGCAGCTTTTAAGCGTATCGGAGACTGGGCAGGCGATACAATCGTCGTCTATTCATCAATAGCGAAAAACACAACGCATAGTTCATTAAGCCGTTCTCTGGAAAAATACCCTCCTGAAAATCCTTCAAGGCCGCTTTCATCGGAAGAAAAACAGGCAATAATAAATTTCGCCAGGCGCTATCCGCTGTTAGGTGAAGCAAGAGCGAATGAAATCGCAGCTGTTTACGCGCCGTTGATTAAAAACCATGACAGTGAATTATCAGACGCCGCGTTTTTGCTTGGAGTCGCCCGCAAACTGTCAGGCGAAACATTATGACAGAAGAAAATTTTTTAAACCGAAGAAATGAAGCATGGAATGAATTTTCTGTTTTACTGAGAGCGGATAAATTAAATCCCGGAAAGGAAGCCCATTCATTTATCCAGCGTTTCAGGGAAATTACTCAGGATCTTAACATTGCAAAAGCGAACAGCTACGATCCCGCGGTTATAGAAAGATTGAATATTCTTGTAAACGAAGGCAGCCAGATTCTTTACAGCCGCCGCTCATGGCCGGTAAAAAAAGCGGCGCTTTTTATTCTCGAAACTTTTCCGCAGAAAATACGCCTTAACTGGCGCGGAATTCTTTCTTCCGCCCTGCTCTTTTACGGTATTACGCTCTTTTTCGGCTTCTTATGTTTTCATTTTCCGGATATTCCCGCCGAACTGATTCCGTTACGCGAATTATCAAGCGTAGAGTCGATGTATAACCCCGAAAGCAAATCCTACCTTACGCCGCGCGATATTACAAACGACGCGGATATGTTCGGCTATTATATTTATAATAATATCTCAATCGCGTTCAGAACTTTCGCAGGCGGAATTTTCGCAGGTATAGGCAGCCTTTTTTTTCTATGTGTCAACGCCGGATTTCTTGGAATTGTCGCAGGTCATTTAATAAACTCAGGTTTTTCAGTCACGTTCTTTCCATTTATAATCGCCCACGGCGCGTTTGAATTAAACGCTGTTATATTCAGCGCGTACGCCGGTCTTCTTCTTGGTTACAGGTTCTTTATTACAAATGGTTTAAGCCGCGGAGCCGCGGTAAAAAAAGCCGGACAAGACGCGTTTCCGATAATCGCGGGAAGCGCTCTTATGCTGATTATTGCCGCTGTTATCGAGGCTTTTTGGTCGTCAAAACATCTTTATCCGGTACAGCTGCGCATCGGTGCAGGCATATCCTTATGGATTTTTGTCTTATTATATTTTCTTTTAGCAGGCAGAAAGCGCAGCAGAAATATAAAGTACGTTAAAAGACAGGAAAAAAAATGAGAATGCCGTTTAACGATACGCATCTGCGCAAAGATTCAAGAGAAGCCGCTGACGCAGGCCTATTAATCTGGCGGAAGAATTTTCCGGCTTTTATCCCTTTTTTCGCTGTTCCTTTTGCGTTACTCGCAATTTTACTCCGTATCATTTTACCGGAGGATTTTTTATATTTGTCATGGATCATAATCTGGCTATTAAAGCCTTTTTTTGACAGATTAATTTTGCACGTAATTTCTATACGTTTTTTTAACAAAAACGCGCAGTTAAATCAGCTTTTACAAGGTCTTGGAAAAACAATATTTAGAGGACTTGCGGGAGACCTTTTCTGGCGGCGTTTAAGCCCTTACCGCTGCGCGCTGATGCCTGTGCGCGTTCTTGAAATAAATATAAATACACCGGCAAAATTCAAAGAGCGAAAAAAAGATTTGGAAAAAGGAGGGCTGGGGTTCTGCGTTTTTTTAACAATTTGGGGGATAATGGCTGAAACCGCGCTTCTTGCAGGCGGAGCCGGTTTTTCTCTGTCAATATTGGAACTATTTACAGGTCAGCTAATTTTTTTGCTTGATAATTTAAAATACATTGAAATTATATTATTTACAGCATGGTGCATTAATTTAATTCTTGTAGAATCAATATATGTCTGTATGGGTTTTAGTCTTTATATTAACAGCCGCACAGAAACAGAAGGCTGGGATATTCAAATAATTTTTAAGAATATTGCAGAAAAATTAAAAAACGCTAAAAACCCGGTCTTAATTATCTTATTTATAACATTTTTTTCAATACCCGTAATATCATACGCCGGTGATTTTACAGCTCAGGAACCCGGAAACAAAGCGCCCTTAGAAACGTTAAACAAAATTCTTGATTCTCCCGAATTCGGCAGCGTTGAAGAAACATGGGGTATTCGCTTTAAAAATGAATCCCTGAATGAAGAAGAAATAATTACAGAAGAAGATCAATTAACGCACATTCAGCGGATTTTCGCATATATACTGAGGCTTTTTTTATTCGTAATTATTACCGCATTAGTTATTTTCCTTCTTTTTTATTTATATAAAAACAAAGAAAAAATATTGAAAAAGAACAAAAATCATTCAGAATATATATTAAATAGTAACAGCGCGTTTGATCATAAATTACTTTTAGAAAAAGCTGTCGGCTTATATAAACAGGGGGAACTTCGCCTTGCGTGGGGTTACTGTACCGCTTCATCCATTCAGTTATGGTCATCATACACAGGCACAATCTTTCCCGCAAACGCGACTGAAAATGATTGTATAGAGCTGATAAAAAAAACAAATGGCGTAAGTTCTTATAATGATTTTGATTTAAATAAAACTCCGCCGCTTCAAACACAGGCGCAGGAATTAGAAAAACTAATAAAAACATGGATACAGTTCGCCTATGCGGGACATATCCCTACTGATAAAAATTTTAACGAAGCTGTAAATTTTTGCGTAACACTTGAAACCTCCGGCGGTTCTGGAGCGGAAAATGGATAGACGCATTATTATCGCAGCTGTTGTAATTTTCATTTTCGCGATTCTAGGATTTCTTGCATATAACAATCTAGAAATCTATCAGAGGAAAAGATACACCGCTCCGTCGCGGGAAGTATCGGAAAATATTTACCGCGCAATGGAACTATGGCTTAAGGAAACAGGCCATAATGTACGAAGCGAAACTTCATTCAATTCTGACAGATTAAAAGATATAACAGAAAAAGTATTAATTGTTCAATCAACCGCATATGACTGGCGGACAACAGACGGAATAAAGCAATGGATAGAAAACGGCGGCTGTTTTGTATTATGTCTTGATCTTTCCAATAATTTTATTAATGATAATCTTTCCGGTTTCCTTTCTGATTTCGGGATAACCGCGGAATATAATCAGCCTTTAATATCTTTTTTAAACAGAACTCAGGAAGATGAAGAGACAGAGTTTTTAAATGACATAACAGACAATGAAAACGCTGATTCAGTTAATGATGCGTCCTACGTGGCGGAAAATCCGGTATTTCAGACAAGGGTTTCATTAATAATCGAAAACGAAGAAGATTTTTATTTAATAAAAAATAATTTTGATGCTATAAGGCTCGCGGAAATTAAAATCGGAGACGGAGCTCTTACTGTTTTAGGCATGCCTGTATTCATGTATAATTACAGTTTGACAAGAGAGTCAAACGCGAATCTTTCATGGCAGCTAACAGGAGGCAGAACAGACGCAGATAATAGGGGTATTTTATTTGTACGCGTCCAGAGCAGAAACGCAAATAATTCAGTATTCGCGGCTGTCATTGAAAGAGGGAATTTGATTCCTGTTTTAGTTTCTGTCATTATTTTATTAATTATAGGATTCTGGATGGTAGTTCCTGTATTTGGATTAACTTTAAAAGAAAAAACAAGCGTATCACGGCCTATAACAGATCGTTTTACAGCTGAAATCCAGTTCTTAAAAAAACATCATTCGCTTGATTATTATTTGAATATATATAAATCCGGACAAAAATCAGAAGATGAAAATAAAAAAGAAAAATTATACGATTATAAAGAAACAGTAAACGATATTAAAACAGCACAGGAGAAAATTTATGGAATACGAAAATCCTAACGAGCCGCGGGAAATATCGCAGGAAGAACTCCGGAATTCAAATAAGGTTCGTTCTTATTATGAAAAACTGGAAAAAATTAAAAGCGAAATCGCAAAAGCGTTTATCGGACAAAAGCAGCTTGTAGAAAACGCATTAATCACTTTGATAGCGGGAGGGCATCTTCTTGTTGAGGGCGTACCGGGTCTTGGAAAAACGCTGTTTGTCCGCACGCTCGCGAAAACAATAGCGGGAAATTCAAAAAGAGTTCAGTTTACTCCCGATTTAATGCCCGCTGATATAACAGGAAACATAATGCTGGATACTGTTACAGGCAGCTTTGTTACGCGCAAAGGCCCTGTATTCGCCAACTTTCTGATTGCCGATGAAATAAACCGCGCTCCGGCAAAAACACAGGCAGCGCTCTTTGAGGCGATGCAGGAATTTCAGGTAACGCTGGACGGAGAGAACCACAGGCTTCCCTCTCCATTCATGGTTTTAGCAACTCAAAATCCGTTTGAACATGAAGGTACTTATCCTCTCCCGGACGCGCAGAAAGACAGGTTTTTAATGAAGGTAATCGCCGATTATCCGGATATTGACGAAGAAAAAATTATGGTAACAAAAGTATTAAACGGAAACTCAGGCGCGGAGTTATCAATGGAAGATGTAAACAATGTGCTTGATGTGCAGGAATTCACCGCGATAAAAAATTTCGCGTCAACACTGCGGCTTGATCCCTTAATAACAGATTATGCTGTGCGCATAACACAGGCGACAAGGAATTCTTCAGCCGCGCAGACAGGAGCAGGCCCAAGAGGCAGTCTTGCGCTGATACGGTGCGCGCGCGGCCGTGCGCTGCTGCAGGGCAGGGATTTTGTCCTTCCTGACGATGTAAAAGCGGTAGCGCAGGATGTTCTCTCCCACCGCCTGACTCTCTCCGCGGAAAGCGAGCTGGAAGGACACAGCGCAAGGCACGTTATCGGAAATATTTTAAAGGAGACAGAAGCGCCAAAGGGTATAAAGAGTGCGGAAAACTGAAAATAAACGCCGGGAGTTTTTAATGCCTGACAGAACATTTTTTATTTTCTCGCTGCTTTACTCTCTTTTAGGATGTTTTTCTTTTTTCTTTAACGGCATAGTAATAATCTGGTTATTAACAGGCGCGGTTCTGATTCCTTTAATAATAATAGATTTAGTTTTATTCCTGCTTTTAGCCGACAGATTAAAAACAGAAAGAGAAATTCCGGCGTCGCTTGCGCAGAATCAAAGCGTGCAGGTAAAACTTAAAATAAAACGCGATAAAAGCCTGCTGCTTTCAGGCTCGATTCAACTATTCGATTTATACCCTGACACGATGAAAACGGATATATTTCCGGTAAAACTGTGCCAAAATAAAAATGACAGAAAAGCCTTAATTAATTCTGACAGCCTTGTTTTTGAATACAGTATAATGCCCGAAAAACGCGGACAGTGGGAATTTTCAGGAACTGAATTCATGATGGGATCGATACTGCGTTTCTGGCGTTTGCGCGTAACGCATGAAACAATCAGCGAGGGGCGGACATATCCAAATTTTAAACAGCTTGCAAAAGGGGTAAATCTTAACGGAAACCCGGATAAAGGCGAAGCAAAACAAATCCGCATGCGCGGACAGGGAATGGAATTTGAAAGTCTCAGAGATTATCAGGAAGGGGATTCAATCAGATCGATAGACTGGCGCGCGACAAGCCGGCACCGGACTCTGGAAGGAAATCCAAAATTGATTGTAAGAAATTATCAGGAAGAACAGGATCAGCAAATTTTATTAATTATTGATTCAGGTTACAGGCTTCCGGATTTCCAGTTTGACAGCGCGCTTGAAGCGATGCTATTGCTTTCGTATACCGTTTTAAAACACGGAGATTCAGCGGGAGCCGCAAGTTTTGGAGCGCATGATATTTGGATACCGCCGCGCAAAGGAATGAGCGCATATAAAAATTTAATGAATTCACTTTACGATCTTCACAGCGCCCCTGTTCCGTCATCGCCATTTAAGGCAATGGAAAATACATTAAATCATCTTCACCGCAGAAGCTTTATAATTCTTATCAGTAATTTCCGCGAAGAAGACGGCGAATCGCTTTCATGGATTCTGCCGCAGATAAATCAGCGCCATCTTCTTTTACTCGTCAGTTTTCATGAAGATTCGCTTTACAAACTTGCATCGAATGAATCCAGCGCGGCAGGTATACAAGAAAAAAGAACCGATGAAGAAATACTTCAGTCCGCGGCGGCATATTCATATCTTGTAAACCGCCGCCGCCTGTACCGTAAATGGGAACATTCAGGGCTTCTTGTTCTGGAAACATCGCCCTCCAAAATTTCGTCTGCACTGATAAACAAGTATCTGGCTATTAAAAGATCCGGCAAATTATAGTAAAATAAACTATGAACGCAGCGTCCGGCGAAATTTCTCCCGGAAAAAAACTTCTCGTAATTTCAGACTCGCACGGCAATGTATCCGCTTTGACAATTGTGTTTAACTGGGCGAGAGAATTAATACCTCCGAAAGGAACAATATGCGCATGCGCGTACTTAGGCGACGGTTTTTCGGACCTTCATAAAGCGGCTGAAGCGGCAGGATTCTACAGTGACTGGAAACTTGTCCGCGGAAATAATGATTACGGCATTCAACTGCCGGAAGCCGCTGTTTTCAATTTCGCCGATCACCGGTTTTATATGTGCCACGGACACAAACATAATTTATATTCAGGACATCACATTCTACAGGCGTCAGTAAAAAACAATGACGCTGAAGCTGTTCTGTTCGGTCACAGTCATGTTCCGATATATAAAAATATCGACGGCATATCATTCATCAATCCGGGAAGCGTCGGGCAGCCCAGAAGCAATATAGGCTCAACATTCGCCGTTGTTGAATGTCATGAATGCGAACCGCTAAAAGTTGAATTTTTTACGATAAACGAAACTGGACAGGTTAGAGAAATAAAAATAGATAATTAAGCTTCTCCTGACACTTCGTTCCAATGGCCGATCTTCCGGATTTTTTGATTTCTGTACCGCACCAGAATTTCCGGATTTCTTGCGCAGATATCGTTTAAATCTTTAATTAAAATTTCTTTAATGACATTTGCCGTCCAGTCAGGATCGGTGTGCGCGCCCCCCGGAGGTTCGGGAATTATTCCGTTAATCACCTTAAAATCAAGAAGGTCTTTTGATGTTATGCGCAACATCGCGGCCGCGTCTTTCGCTTTGGAAGCGTCGCGCAGAAGAATTGAAGCGCAGCCTTCCGGGCTGATTACTGAATAAATCGCGTTTTCAAGCATATATACTTTATCGCCTACTCCCAGTCCTAAAGCGCCTCCTGAACCTCCTTCTCCTATTATAATGCATATAACAGGAGTTAACAGCTGAGAGAAATCGCGTAAGTTATGTGCAATCGCCTCTCCTATGCCGCGTTCCTCAGCTTCAAGCCCCGGATACGCGCCCGCGGTATCAATTAATGTTATAACAGGGCGGTTGAATTTTTCAGCTTCTTTCGCAAGGCGCAGAGCTTTACGGTAACCTTCCGGATTTGCCATTCCATGATTTCGTATAACATTTTCTTTCAGCGTGCGTCCTTTTTGATTGGCGATAATTGTCACAGGCCGCGTGTCAAGAAAAGCGATCCCTCCGATAATCGCGGGATCATCGCCATAATAACGATCGCCGTGAAGCTCAATAAAATTATCAAATATGCGCGTAATATAATCCATCGCATACGGCCTTTCGGGGTGACGCGCAAGTTCTACCTGTTTCCACACGGATTCAGGTTTTGATCTTGATTTAATTTTTTCTTCCAGTATTGTAATTTCATCGCCCGCATCAATGCCGTTATCTTTTAATATTTTTTTTAATTCCAAGATTTTTGATTCGATATCATTTGTTTCCTGTTTACTCATTATCTGCTCCTTGAGTGAAGATCAATTAAAGCCGATATTGTTTTTCGCTGATCCTTCCGCGCGGTGATTGTATCGACAAAACCTTTTTCCAGCTGAAACTCCGCGCGCTGGAATCCTTCGGGAAGTTTCTGCCTTATTGTGCCTTCAATAACGCGGGGGCCGGCAAAACCGATTAACGCGCCCGGCTCCGCCATTATAATGTCAGCTAACATCGCGAATGATGCCGTAACGCCTCCGGTTGTCGGATCGCAAAGCACAACAAAATACGGTACTCCCGCTCCGGATAACTCCGCCGCGGCGCTCGATGTTTTCGCCATTTGTAAAAGCGAAAAAATCCCTTCCTGCATTCTGGCGCCGCCTGATGTTGTAAAAATTAATACAGGCTTTTTTTCATTCGCTCCCTTAAGAAGAGCGCGGCTGACTTTTTCGCCTACAACAGATCCCATTGAGCCGCCCATAAAATTAAAAGACATAACCGCGATGACTACGGGCTTTCCTTCAATTTTACATGTTCCTGTAATGACCGCGTCTTTCATCCGCGCTTTTGCTTCGGCGACAGAAAGTTTCTCTTCATACCCCAACAAATCTATAGGATTAAGAGAGCTTAAACTTGCCGAAAATTCCGTAAAACTTCCTTCGTCGGCAATATACGCTATCCTTTCCATAGGCTCCATTCTGTAGTGCATGCCGCATCCGGGACATGTTTTTAATGCGGCGTTTACTTTTTCTTCATCATAGGGAATGCCGCACTGCGGACAGTTTAAATCTTTGTTATCTGTCATTTATCGCATCCTTTTTTAAATCAAAATATTTTTCCGCTTCACTGTACCATGATGTTCCAAAATCTCCGTTTATGAACACAGGGTGATTTATGATCATCAGCTGTTTGTCTATATTGGTTTTAATTCCGCCGATGATTAATTCGCGTAACGCTCTGTTCATTCTGGAAAGAGCGCGCTTTCTGTCAACATCGTAAACAATTAATTTGGCGATCATCGAATCATAATGAGGCGGAATTATGCAGCCGTTATAAACAAATGAGTCAAAACGCACGCCGGGGCCGCCCGGTATTTCAATGTGCGTGATTTTTCCGGGAGTCAAAGCGTTGATCCTGCACTCTATTGACCAGCCGTTTAATTTTATACCATCAGGTTTAATCTCCATGCGGTTCTCCGTACACGCGATAATCTGCTCTCTGATAATATCAACGCCTGTAATATATTCGCTGACAGGATGCTCTACCTGAACGCGCGCGTTTACTTCCATAAAATAAAAAGAACCGCCTTCCGCGAGAAATTCTATTGTGCCCGCTCCTCGGTATTTTAATTCCCTGAACATCGGAACAGCGCCTGCCGCCATCGCCTGCCGCATTTTATCGCTCACTCCCGGCGACGGACTTTCTTCTATCAGCTTTTGGTGATTTTTTTGCACAGTACAGTCTCGCTCTCCAAGGACAGCGACATTTCCATTGCCGTCCGCGAGTATCTGAAGTTCAACATGCCGCGGGTTTTCAAGATATTTTTCTATAAAAACAGTTCCATCAGCGAAATTTGATTCGGCTTCACGGCTTGCGAGAGTTATGTTTTCGGCAAGGTCTTCAGGTTTTCGGACGATTCTCATTCCTTTGCCGCCGCCGCCCGCTGCGGCTTTTATTATAACAGGAAAGCCAAGTTTAATAATTTCTTCTTCTGATTTTTTATCGTTAGCTGAAACAGCGCCGGTTCCCGGAGTTACAGGAAGCCCGAATATTTGAGCTGTTTCCCTCGCCTTTACCTTGTCACCTAACAATTCGATTACTTCCGGATCCGGCCCGATAAAAATAAGGCCGTTGCCGCGTACAAGACGCGCAAAAGCCGCGTTTTCCGATAAAAACCCGACACCCGGATGAATCGCATCGCAGTTTGTGTGCATTGCCGCCATAACAATGCTTTCCATTTTAAGATAACTCTGCGAAGAAGGAGCCGGGCCTATACACACCGACTTGTCAGCCATCCTCACATGAAGGCTGTCTTTATCAGCTTCTGAATAAACTGCCACAGTTTGAATATCCATTTCACGGCATGTGCGTATAACACGTACTGCGATTTCTCCGCGGTTAGCAATCAGAATTTTTTTCACTTTTCCGTTTGATTTATTTTTAGAAGGCAAAAAACTCTCCTTAACTTTTTTTAACCGTAAAAATTTGCTGCCCGTATTCGACAAGCTCTCCGCTTGATGCATGAACTTCGATAATTTCACAGTCAAACTCAGCTTCAAGGTGATTCATCATTTTCATGGCTTCAAGAATACATAAAGTCTGTCCCGCCTTAACCTTTGATCCCGCTTTTACAAACGGAGGAGCGTCAGGACCCGGAGACGAATAAAAAGTCGCGACTATCGGGCTTGTAATTTTTTCGCCGGGCGCCGCCTTAACCGCGCTGTTTGTTTTTTCTTCATTACCGTGAGCTGAAATCCCAAGGTGAACGGAATGGGACTGCGACGTAAACAATTCTCCGTTAGCTGCAATAGCGGCAGGGCTGTATTCCGGCAGACCCGCGCCTCCATGCTTAAATACGCTTTCTTTTCGCAGCAATAAGCGCGTATTTCCGTCATTAAAATCAAGCTCTGCGATTGCGGAAGAATTAAATTTATCAACTATTGATAAAAAAAATTTGTCGTCCATAAAATTACCTCTTAAAATTATATAATCGGAAATTTAATTTCCGCCTGTTAATTAAAATCCTCAGCGCAAAATCCATGTGCCTCAAGAAAGTCCTGCCTGAATCCCATGATATCGGTCTGCGCAAATACGTTTTCCGGCGTTATAGTTTTCATTCTTTCTTCGACGGCCTTTTGGACATCGCTGCGCATTTCCCGGTCATCAAGGCGGATACGGTTTTCGCTGTCGACAGGAACCCTGCCGTCCGCGCAATAAAGCCTGTCGCGGTAAAGACGAACAATTTGTTCTATGCATCCTTCGTGCAGATTCATCTCTTTCATTATTTTAAACAGGCATGTTATATATAGCGGGATGGTCGGAATCACAGCGCTAGATCGCGTAACAAGGGCTTTATTCACAGAAACCCACGCGCCGCGTATATTTGCACCTAACTTTTTATTGATGTCGCGGCAGGCGCGTTCAAGATCTTCTTTGGCTTTGCCGATAGTTCCGTTTTTATATATAGCCCATGATGATTCAGGCCCGATGTAAGTATAAGCTACAGTACGCGTCTGCGGCGAAAGCAATCCTTCGTTATTAAGCACGTCCATCCAGAGTTCCCAGTCTTCGCCTCCCATAACTTTTACCGTAGCGGCGATTTCTTCTTCTGACGCAGGCTCTACATTTACCGCGCTGAAAGTTCCTTCCATTACGTTAAGCGTCATGCCGGAAAAACGGTTTCCTACCGGTTTAATCGCTGATTTATACATAACGCCGCTTTTTGGATCCGTTCTTACAGGTGAAGCGAGCGAATATACAAATAAATCAATTTTTGCGGAGATTCCCGCTTTTAACGCCGCTTCTTTAACCGCGGCAGAAGTTTTAACTTTCATTTCATCGGAAAACGCGTCGCCGTTTAAAGTTATAGAAACAATTCCGGCTTTCGCAGCTTCATCATCATACGCTAAATTATTATAATAGCCGGGCGTACCTGTCCGTTTTTCAGTCGGTTCGTTTTCATAAGATAAGCCGACAGTCGCGGCGCCGTACCCAAACCCTGCGCAAATCCGGCTTGCAAGCCCGTAACCGTTTGAACAGCCTGCGACAAGAACCATCTTAGGCGCGCCGCTGTCTATATTTAAATTCTTTTTTGCGTATTCAATCTGCTTTTGTACGTTAGGCGCAAACCCTTCGGGATCCGCGTTTAAGCAGATATTGTTTCGTATCATCGGTTTAATTGACATTCTTATAACTCCTTCATTGTTACGCGCAACGCGCATTATTTGCTGCCGACAAGGCACATCCACTCTGCTTCTGCGGCAATTTCGCCGCCTACATAAGCGATACCGCGCTGTTTGATCATTTTAGGCGATACGCGCAGGTTCTCAATTTCAAGACGCACTTCATCGCCGGGTCTTACCTGACGGCGGAATTTTACTTTGTCGACAGTCGCGAAAAAAAATAACGCGTCATCGCTTAGGATACCGAGTCTGCGAAGCCCCGCTCCGCCTGACTGAGCCATCGTTTCGACAAGGATAACTCCCGGTACTACAGGATATTCGGGGAAGTGTCCTTTAAAAAAATATTCGTTTTCGGTGAATAAACGCTTTGCGGTAATTTTTTCATTGCTTGCCTCTATGATCTCGTCCACAAATAAAAACGGATCGCGGTGCGGCAGCAGTTTTTCCATTTCATTTTTCATCTGACACTCCTTGCACATAACGTGCCGGTATTATCCATATTTTTTAAATATAACTACTCCGTTATGTCCGCCGAAACCGAGCGAACCGGAAGCAGCCGCGTTAATCTCGCCGTACTGCGCTTTGTTCGGCACATAATCAAGATCACACTCAGGATCGGGATTATCAAGATTGATGGTAGGAGGAAAAAATCCGCCGCGGATTGCGAGAATACAGGCGATTGCTTCTATGCCGCCCGCGCCCGCTATACAATGTCCGTGCATGCTTTTTGTGCTGGAAACTTTTAATTTATACGCGTGATCGCCGAACGCGATTTTGATCATTTTTGTTTCCGTAGGATCATTTATTTCTGTTGATGTTCCGTGCGCGTTATAATATTGAATTTCCTCTCCTTTAAGACCAGCATCCGCAAGCGCGTTCTTAATCGCCGCGGCTCCGCCGTGACCCTGCGGATCGGGTGACGTTATGTGAAACGCATCAGCGGACGCTCCGTATCCGGCTAACTCCGCGAGTATTTCAGCGCCGCGCGCTTTTGCGTGCTCTTCGCTTTCAAGTATCAATATACCCGAGCCTTCTCCCATTACAAATCCGTCGCGGTCAGCGTCAAACGGGCGGGAAGCTTTTTCAGGTTCGCCGCAGCGTTTAACAGAAAGCGCTTTAAGCATCTGAAATCCGCCGATCGAAAAAGGAATGATAACAGCTTCGGTACCGCCTGAAATAACAACATCGCATCTTCCGCTGCGTATTAAATCAAGCGCCTGTCCTAACGCATCGGTACCGGCGGCGCATGCCGTAACCTGCGTATAAGCAGGCCCTTTTGTGCCGAACAGCATCGATACATTCCCCGCCGCTTCGTTTGGTATCATCATCGGAACAGTTAAAGGAAGCATTCGTTTTGGGCCGTCGTTAAAAAGTTTTTTATGCGATTCGGAAACAATTTCAAATCCGCCGATACCGTTGCCGATAACAATGCCGGTTCTTAAGGCATCGCACTTTACAGGACGCTTTCCTTCATTATTTAATTCACCCATAAGACCGGCTTGAGTAAGAGCCTGAGCCGAAGCCGCCGCGGCGAACTGAGTAAAGCGTGCCATCTTCCGCGATTCTTTTTTATCAATCCAAAGTCCGGGATCAAAATCTTTTACTTCTCCTGCTATCGTTACGTCAAAACCGGTTGTATCAAAAGAAGTGATTGATCCAATTCCGCTTTTTCCGGATTTTAAAGAAGCGCAAAAATCCCCGACATTATTTCCGATAGGTGAAATAATTCCCATTCCGGTAACAACAACTTTCTTTTTCATGTAAAGCTCCTAGAAAAACATTCCGCCGTCAACAGGCAGAACCTGCCCCGTAATATATGATGATTCGTCAGACGCGAGAAATAAAACCGCGTACGCGATATCATTTGATTTTCCAATCCGTTTCATCGGAACAACATCGAGAATTTTTTGCTTAACAGCGTCCGGCAGAACAGATGTCATGTCTGTGTCGATGTAACCGGGAGCGACCGCGTTAACGCGCACTCCCCGGCTTGCAACCTCGCCCGCGAGGCTCTTTGTTACGCCGATTAAACCAGCTTTGCTCGCGGAATAATTCGCCTGCCCGCCGTTTCCGTGAATGCCGATAACGCTCGACATATTGATAATTGACCCGGCTCTTTTTTTTATCATGTCTTTAGCGGCTGTGCGGGAAATAAAAAACGCCGCGGAAAGATTGACATCGATTACTTTCTGCCACTCTTCCATCGACATTCTGAAAGATAAATTATCTTTTGTAATGCCGGCGTTATTTACAACAATATCAAAACCGCCGGATTCTTTTATTAGATTTTCGACTGCGCTGTCTATCGCGCTTAAATCGGAAAGATCCATTTGAATCCAATGAAGTTTTCCGTTTGATTTTTCGATTCTCGTATTTAAATCATCAGGCGCATTGCGTCCAACTCCCCAGACTTCCGCGCCTTCGGCGATAAATAAATCAGCAACCGCCTGTCCGATTCCCCTAAAAGCGCCTGTAACCAAAGCTTTTTTTCCGTTTAATCTCATAAGCTATTAATATCCTCCAGCGTACCGGCTGAGTAAACCGGAATCTTAATTTCTGAATCTTTCCATAAACCCTGCAAAACTTTACCGGGGCCTGCTTCCAGACAGGCGTCAATGCCGTTAGCTGCAATAGAAGTTTCTTCTTCCGTCCAGCGGACAGGGCTTGTTATGTGCATTGCCGCAAGCTGTTTCGCCTTCGCTCCGGAAGAAATTATCCCGCCTGTAACATTAGAAAAAACAGGCATTACAGGATCGTTAAAACAAATTTTTTCAAGCGCGGGCAGAAATTCTTTTTGAGCGTCTTCCATTAACGGCGAGTGAAACGGCCCTGCCACTTTAAGGCGTATAACACGCTTTGCGCCCGCTTCCTTAAAGCGTTTTTCAGCTTCCGATAACGCGGAAGCGGTCCCGCTTATAACAAGCTGCTTGGGCGAATTTATGTTAGCTGCAAATAAACCGCCGAGTCTTTCGGCGGAATCCGCGGAATCCCTCCATTTGCTGATTAAATTCTGCGCGGTTTCAGGATCAAGACCGGTTACAGCCGCCATGCCCGGCGCGGAAGCGGAATCACCGCCGCATAACAAGTCTGCGGCTTTTTGCATAATTTCGCCCCTTGCTCTTACAAGGCGCAGACAATCCGCGGCGCTGATAACTCCGGCGCAGACAAGCGCGGCATATTCGCCGAGACTAAAACCGGCGCAGGCTGACGGGCGGATTCCTTTATCGCCGAGAAAGGCGGCCGCCGCGAGGTTTGCGGCAGTAATAGCAGGCTGAGAAACATCGGTGCGCTTAAGAGTATCCGCATCGGATTCAAGAAGCGTTTTTATATCTTTACCTAATATTTCCGAGGCGGTATCAAAAATTTTTTTAACAGAGTCAGACGAAAGCAAATCAACCGCCATGCCGGAATACTGCGCTCCCTGCCCCGGAAATAAAAATGCAAATCTTTTCAATATATGTTCTCCAAAAAACTTTAAATCAAATTCAAAATTACCAGTAAATAACATTTCCGCCGAAGGTAAGGCCTCCGCCGAATCCTACAGTCAGAATTAAATCGCCTTTCTTTAAAAAACCGGAGCGGTTCATTTCGTCTAACGCAATCGGAATTGACGCAGACGATGTGTTAGCGTACTCCTCAATATTCAAATAAAATTTTTCAAGCGGAATCTCAAGCCTTTTTGAAGCTGCCTGAACAATCCGCGCGTTCGCCTGATGCGGCACTATTCTGCTGATATCATCGATCCCCGCATTCTGCGACTTCATTAGAGACTCAATCGTGCTTGTCATTGCTTTAACGGCAAAATTATAAACCTCCTGCCCGTTCATTGAAACGCAGATGCCTTTTTCAATTATTTCGCCTTTTTTAAACGGATTACGCGTACCGCCCCGCGGCAGATAAAGGCTTTCGCTTCCCGAGCCGTCGGCATATAAAAGCGAATGAACAAGACCGGCGTTACCCTGCTTCCCGGTTTTTTCCAAAACCGCCGCGCCTGAACCATCGCCGAACAAAACGCAGGATCCTCTGTCTTCCCAGTCAGTAATTTTACTCAAAACTTCAGTGCCGATTACAAGAGCGCGTTTACGCTCAGAGCGGACACATAAAAGCCCGGCCGCGGTTTCCAAAGCATACACAAAGCCGGTACAGGCAGCGGAAATATCAAACGCGAATGCGTTAAACGCCCCAATTTTATCCTGCACAAGACACGCTGTTGAAGGAATGCCGACATGATCGGATGAAATAGTCGCTACTATAACAAAATCGAGAGTTTTGGCTGTTTCGGCGGCTGTTTTATCCCTTTGCGCTGCGTCTGCGCCGCGGTAACCGCCGGCCATCGCAAGAGCGTTTTTTGCCGCTTCAATGGCTAAATCGCTTGCGGCGATAGTTTCATCAGCCAAATACCGGTACCTTATCCCTGTATGGGATCTGATCCACTCATCGTTTGTATCAATTTTTTTCGCTAAATCATCATTGCTTACTTTATTCGGCGGCACTGCCATGCCGGTTCCAATAATTTCAATTGCCATACTTTTCCATGACAAATATTTAATATTTGTCATACTCCTAATATTTACAGATTTGATAGATTTGTCAAGAGGTTTAAAACTACAGACACTTTATTGGACACTAAAGGCGATTTTTAGGTTGCATTGGCGCTTGGTACCTGCCGGCAGTTGGGTGAAAGAAAGGCTTACACCATGTATAATGTCAAATATGTATAAATCATGCGGATTATGCCCCCGGAACTGCGGTATTAACCGTGAAGCGGGAGAAACTGGTTATTGCGGAGAAACATCGGAGCTTAGAATCGGAGCCGCGGTTATTCATTACGGAGAAGAGCCGCCTTTAGTCGGGACAGGCGGTTCCGGCACAATTTTTGTAAGCGGATGTAATTTAGGCTGCTCTTTCTGCCAGAACTTCCAGATATCGCAAAGTGAAAACGGCGAAAAAAGTCTTGGAAAAGCAGTATCAGCCGAAGAATTCGCCGTTATCTGCGGACTGCTTCGCGATAAAGGCGCGCAGAATATCAATATAGTAACAGGAAGCCACGCAATTCCGGCTCTGATAGAAGGTTTTAAAGCGGCATACAAACTAGGCGTCAATTTACCGGTACTCTGGAATTGTTCCGCGTATGAAAACCCGCAGGCGATTGAACTGCTGCGCGGTTATGTAGATATTTATCTGCCCGATTTAAAAACGCTGGATAAAAATATTTCCGGCAAATTTTTTAACGCGCCTGATTATCCGAAAACCGCCGCCGCGTCAATATTAAAAATGATTGAAAATCTAAAGATTAAAAATCAAAAAAAAGAAACCGGCGAAAACATGATGATTGTCCGCCATTTAATATTGCCGGGATATATTGATTCAACCAAAGAAGTCCTGCGCTGGTTTGCAGATAACGCAATGGAACACGCGGCGCTTTCATTAATGACACAATACACGCCGATTCCAAACAGAGAAAGGCAGATGCCGCAGCGGCATTTATCGCGGGAAGAATATGAAACTGTTCTTTACTGGCTAAAAGAATTTAATATAGAAGACGGCTTTTGTCAGGAACTTGTCACAGGAAATGACTGGCTGCCTGACTTCAGGAGAACAAATCCGTTTTCATCAAAACTTTCCGTCCCGGTGTGGTCATTACCAGCCGAATTTTAATCCAACGTTAACGCCTACGCCTGCGCCTTTCCAGCTTTCAATAAAATCAGGCGCGCGCAAATCAATACCGACATTAATTTCCAGAAGCCTGAAATTTAAAGTTATATCCAGGCTGTTCTTCCAAAGACTGTCAAAATACCCTGTTCCAAAAGAAAGTATAAAAATATTACCCAAATCAAGGCGCGCTTTTAATCCGTAATCAAACACAGGGTCTAATAAAACTTTATCATTATCAAGCGTTCTGTAAATAGACACGCCGCCGACGGGCGTAAAGGTTAAGATATCACCGAATGGTTTCCAGTCAACCCATAGATTAATTTTTATCGGGCGGTATATTTCTTTAAATTCCTTTACTGTGCCGAATTCAGGTTCAAGACTCATTTCATCTTCACCTAACAGAACGCTGAGTACGTCTTCATTGCCGAAAATATTAAACGGTTCATCGCTGCCGATTTGTCCTGAATACCGGGTATAATTCTGTATTTTTGCGGGAAGAATCGGAAAGTTATACACATCTAGGCCCAATGTAAAGTTAAGTAAATTGCTTGTTTTTGTTAAACCAAGCGCTTCGCCAAGAGGGAATTCAAGCCCAAAATTGATATCAAAGCCAAACATGCCAAAAATACCTGTATAATCGATATTTAAATTATCCGGAGATTCAGCAGAAAAAAAGGGCTGCAAGGAAATTGGAGTATATAAATAAACATCATACAATAAATTGAATTTGGTTTCCCCGCCGTTAGCTGCAACATTTGTATAAGAAACAAAAGATTCGGCGGAATCGATATAAACAACAGGAAGAAATGCAGAAGGCGCGGCTTTTACTTTAAACTTCCAGATTGGAAAGTAGGCGTTTAAGTTAGCCTCTAAAAACATCGCGCCGCTGATATTTGTATCTTTATTATTTTCAGTTTCAGCGAAAGAAAGTATATCGCCGCTGAGCGCGAAAATTCCGTAAAAATCCGTCTTTAACGATAAGCCAAAACCCCAGTCGTAATCCTTATTGTTGTATTGAAAATAAAAAGGAACCAATCCAAAATCCATATTAAAATTAAAGCCGTCTTTAAGTTTATCAAGGTCGATAATAATTGTTTCCTGAAATATATCAAAAGCGTTTAAAAAATTGTTGGAAAAACCCGCATTAGCGTTAAGGCCAATTTCAAAACCGCGATCCGGCATTCTCCACGCGTCCTGTGCGTAAACACAAGGAATAAATATTAAGCATATAAATAAAAGAAATATAGATTTTTTCATTTTATTCCTCCGCCGCCCAAGGCAAGGGAATTTTAACATTTAACCCGGCGGTAATGCCAAACTTTATGATTTTAATATTAAAATCTTTTGGAATAATCAATTTTGCGTTGTTTTCAAATTTTAATGAAATTGAAGGATTAAACGGAATATTGGAAGGATCATTTATATCTTTTAATTTATTCTCATTAATATCCACAGTTATTGAATTACCTGTTAGCGGCACTTCAATCTTTACTCCTGTCGGATTTTGCGCGACTACCTTCGCTCCCTCAAACAATTTATTATTTAATATTAACTCCAGCTTAAGCCATGAAACAAAATTTTCAAGATCAAGATTATTCTCTGATTCTTCAGGACTGGCTGTCCTGCCGAAAAGATCGACATTATCCATAATGCTGCCCATTATTTCGATACTTGCGCCGTTTGGATTAGTCACTGTCAAAACAAGAGGAAGCCAGATAACAGCTTCCACTAAGATATCTCCAGTTAAATCCAAATCGGCAGGAGTAATTGTCTTTCCGCCTTTAATATATATTTTGCAACCAATTTCCTGAGGAGTATTTCCTGATTTCATTGATGATAAAGGAATTGCGGCGGCGTATCCGCCCGGAGCCTGAGCGCCGGAGTAACCTGCTGCCCAGCCGGCGCGGCCGCTTGATCTTGCACTATGGATATCGCTATATATGATTTTACCATCAGGTAAAGTCAGCTCAATAGAAAGAAGATTTACAAGACCGCCGCTGCCGGATACATAAAGAAAAATATAAGCATCATTAAATGAAAAACCGGAAAGTAAATCACCTACACCGTCAAGAGGTAAACTTATTTTATCATTAAAAAAATTAAGACCTTCAGGAGGAATTGTACGTTTTAAATTAGGATCATCATGATATAAACCAAGGTCTTTTAGAATTTTAATAAGATCCGGAGATAAACCCGCAACTTCCGTTCCAAAAGGATTGTTATCTGCAAGATTTATAGTCCGATCAAGCAGCTCCATATAAATCATGAATGTTTCATACACAGTATTTTTACATTCAATAAGCTCAATACCGGCAGCGCCGCTTAATGACGTCTTCATTCCGGTAATTGCTTCCTCAAATATTTCTGATAAATCAACAGATGCTCCAAATTTAATATCAGGCGATCCTTTTATTTGAATTTCTTTTGGAAAGGCAAATTCATGATCACAGGTTAAAAAACTGAACATAAAAAGGATTAAAACACCGGAAATTATATGTTTTTTCATTCATCTACCTCTATTTTTAATATAACGATTAAAAAATTTATGATCAATACAAATAGAAATTTAAATGCGAAAAATAAAATTTATAACATTAAACATAAAATCTGTTAATTTCTTTTATTTTCTTAATTAATTCGGCTTTGTCAATTCCCCAATTTCTTCCAAAATGCATAAAAAGCAAATCTGATAAATCAAGAAAATCATTAAAAACAGGTTTGTTTAACGGTATTTTGATCATTTTCCGGTTTACAAGGAGTTCCCAAAAGCGGGCAAAATTTTTAATACGTCGGATATCATCCGCGGACATGGCGGAGGTTTCAATTACCTCATACGGAGGGTCTGTGCTGTATTGCATGCCGAATTTTTCGTTATGACGAATTATCGGCGTGCCTGGCAGCAGTTTTAAGATACCCGGCTGAATCTCAGGCGAATGACTCTTGCTTAGTGCCGGATGTAACGCCTGCCAAAGCATGTCGAACCCTTTTCCGAAAGAGGATAGATCCTCGCCGGGAAGACCGGCGATTAAATCGGCATGAATAACAGCGTTTGTATTTTCGCTAAGAAGTCGAAGCGCTTCCAGTTCTTTCTCAGGATTAGAAGGCCTTCCTATCCGCGCAGAAACTTCGCTGTTAAGAGTTTGAATGCCGGTTTCAAGCCGTAAAGTTTCCGGCGGAAACAAAGCGAGTTTTTCGCGCAGTTCCTTCGGGAAAAGAGAAGGCACCATCTCGAAATGCACCACAAAGGCATGTTTTTTTAATTCATCAAGGAAAAAGTCTATGATACTAAGAGCGCGCGGTATGTTGACATTAAAGGAGCGGTCAAGAAATTTAAAAGTTTTTACGCCGCGCCTGATAAGTGCGCTCATTTCCGGCAGAAATTGATCCAGCGGAAACTCATACACCTTTTTTTCCGCCGCGCTCAGGCAAAACTCGCAGCCAAAAGGACAGCCCCGCGATGATTCCACATATATTAATTTTTTCTTTATATCTTCGTCTGTATATAGATAATAGGCCGGTTTGATTTCCCCGTGTTCTTTACGCGTAAATTTTCGCATAACAGGAAACTTCTGCGGCTCTTTGCCGGCTTCGTTTAATAATATTTCTTCGCATAACAATCTGAAAATCGTCTCGCCTTCGCCGCGGACAGCATGATCTGCGTATTTTAATATTTCAGATTCAGGCGGAAGATACGAAACCTCAGGCCCTCCCAGAACGATGACAGGTTTTTCCTGCCATGCCTTAAACAATTCTTTTAAAAGCTCAATTGTCTGCGCATGATTCCAGATTGAAACGGAAATTCCAAGTATACGCCTTTTCCCGTCAGGCGGGAAAGCGCCGAGAAGCGCCCCGATTTTTTCACCTAACGGCTGGCGCAGGGCAAACTCAATTATTTCGCATCTGTCTTCCAGCCCGCCGAGATTCGCTTTTAACAGACGCAGCGCAAGGGAAGGGTGAATCCACTTAGCGTTTATGGTGGCAAGGATTATATTTTTCATAAAATATTATCTCCGCGGCTCCGCGGGAAAAAATTGATATTAGTTAAAAAATTATTAAATTGATTTTTAAACAACTTTAATTAATTTTTGAATAATCCCATGGTGCCTGTGAGCCATTCTTCGCGGGCATCCATTACAAGATTTTCTACATCGAACCAGTTGTCCGCGCGCGGACCCGGCATATCGCGGTTAGTGGAATTGTTAAACACAATTGTATTACAGCCCAGTTTTCTAAGATTATTAATATTTTCAGGAGCGTCGTCGATGTAAACATGAGCGCCGACCGCGCCCTTGTCGTTCATGAAGCAGATATCCCAGTAAGGAATGTCGAAATTGTCCAGCCAGTCGACAGTCTGCGTAATTGTATTGCGGTGCGAGTATTTTAAAAAAAGGCGGTGCGTGATGATGCGGACACGAATGCCCTGATTCGATAATTTTCTGAGAATCGCGGGAGCGTTTTCGATCGGGACCATGTCGCGGAAAATATTGCGCTGCGTTACGGCGAAACGGTGCAGCCTGTCATATCCGCCGAACTCATCAATTCCCCACTCTTTAAGGCCGAATGAAATATCGGTTGTTAACGCTTCAAGCGGTTTATTAAGCCATTCCGCGGCGATGTTCCGGATCGCGCCGTAAAAATCGCCGACAACGCCGTCAAGATCGACGCCGAAAATAAAACTGGAATTATCCATATTATTTTACCTTATTGTTTTTCTTTTGAGATCAATATAACAATGCTCCGTGCTTTGACGGAATAGATACGCTGTGACGTAAGGCGCTCTTCGGTTCCCGGCAGCAAAATATCATTGGGCGATGAGATGCCTGTATCAACAGCGCGCAGCCATTCTTTTTTGGAAGGAGGGTCGGCGATAATAAATTTATGAACTTCAGTGCTTGCGTTAAACATTATATAAAAATCATTATCATCGCGATCCGCGAGGATTTCAGCCTTGCTTCCAAGGAGGCGCAGCGCCAGATAATATCCGGCGTTATCCCAATTAGGTGAAATGCTCTTATCATCGAACCAGCTGATGTCGGGAATGCCTTTGTAAGTGCCGCCTCTGCCTGTGTAAAATTCAGGGCGCATAAAACCCGGGTGGCGGCGGCGGAAAGCGATAATCTCTTTAACAAAACGGTAAAGGCCCGGGTTAGTTTCGAACAACGACCAGTCGTACCATGATATTTCATTGTCCTGGCAATAGGCGTTATTGTTGCCGTTTTGAGTGCGGGCGAATTCGTCTCCGCCTAAAATCATCGGCGTGCCGAGCGATACCATTAAAGTGGCGAAAAAGTTTTTTATCTGTTTTTCCCTGATCACTTTAATAACAGGATCGTTCGTTGGACCTTCCGTGCCGTAATTGTAGCTGACATTATTATTGCTGCCGTCCCGGCTATTTTCGCCGTTTTCATCGTTGTGTTTATTGTTATACGCAACGAGATCGTACATTGTAAAACCGTCATGGCTTGTTACAAAGTTAATTGAATGGAAGGGCTTGCGTCCGTCGCGCAGATAAAGATCGGAAGAACCGGCGATTCTCGTAGCCAGCTGGCGGGTTTCTTTCGGATCGCCTCTCCAGTATCTGCGCACATTGTCGCGGTACTTATCGTTCCATTCCGCCCAGCGGCCTCCCGGAAACCATCCAACCTGATACGCTCCGCCTGCGTCCCACGCTTCGGCGATAATTTTTGTCGAACTCAGAACCGGGTCTTCGGCGATTTGTTCAAGTGTCGGCGGATTTTCCATAATGTTTCCCTGCTGATCGCGTCCGAGTATCGATCCTAAATCGAAACGGAATCCGTCAACATGCATTTCCATCACCCAATAGCGCAGGCAGTCCATAATAAAAGTGCGCACAACAGGATGATTGCAGTTAACTGTATTTCCGCAGCCGGAATAATTCTGATAATAACGCTTGTTTTCATTTAAAATATAATAGATAGAATTATCAAAACCGCGGAATGAAAATGTCGGCCCCTGTTCGTTTCCCTCTGCGGTGTGATTAAATACGATATCGAGAATTACCTCGATGCCGGCTTTATGCAGTTCGCGCACCATCAATTTAAATTCGTTAACCTGTCCGCCGTGGCTTTTGTCCCACGCGTAAGAGCCTTTAGGCGCGAAAAACGCGACAGTCGAGTACCCCCAGTAATTGGTTAATTTTCTTCCGGTTTTTGGATCATAGCGCAGGTACTCATTTTCGTTGAACTCCTGAATCGGCAGCAGTTCAAGGCTGGTTACGCCCAAATCTTTCAGGAACGGAATTTTTTCGATCACTCCAAGATATGTTCCGGGATGCTCGACTCCGGAGCTGGGATGAGCCGTTAAACCTTTTACATGGGTTTCATAAATTACGCTGAACCGCAGAGGATAATTGAGCGGCATATCGCCCTGCCAGTCAAAATTATCGTTAATAATAATGCCGCGCGGCTGGTTTTCGATATCGTCAACATACGAATAATTTAAATCATGCCCTGACTTGTCCGGATCAAAACCCGAACACTTGCTGTAATCCCAATTGCTTACATCGGTTATCGCTTTAGCGTAAGGATCAAGCAGTGTTTTATGGCGGTTAAAACGCTGGCCTTTCTCGGGAAAGAACGGGCCGTCGGCGCGGTACAGATAACAGGCGCCTGCGTCAATGCCGCGGATAAAACAATGCCACATATTGCCGGTTTTATGTTTTCGTTTATCAAGAGGGATTTCTATATACGGACTGCCGGCTTCGGCAGATTCAAAAATAATTAAAGTGATGACTGCAGCGTTCTTTGAAAAAACAGAAAAGTTAACGCCTTCGCGCGTAAGCGACGCCCCAAGGGGCATAGCCTTTCCCGTTTCCGCTCCGCGCTGTTTTATCTGCGCAAGGTCGCAAGTTTTCATCGTTAAATTATAGTGTAATAATACGTTAAAAGGAAGGAAAATAATCGCGCGTCTATATTTGGCATAAAAAAGTCCGAATTATAACTGCGGCTGATTATACACTTTTACATAATCCACAAGCATTTCACTTTCAGAAAAATCTTCAGGCAGATCGCCTGAGTAAACCGCGCCTTCTGTTGTTAGTTTAATATAATTTGGATTTTGATTAATTCCGCAATTATTGAAAAATTCGCCGCCGTCAACACGCCAGAATAACCTGCTGTCAATAAAAAAAAGATAATAAGAAGGCGACCAGTCAAGCGCGAAAGTGTGAAACTCTCCGTCAAAAATATTAAAATCCGGGCGCGGATTGTCAGCCGTTCTGTTTCTGCCGCTTGATGCAAATTTATGCTTGTCGCCGTAGCCGTTCCAGTGAAGGGCGCTGTTAAAACCGCCGAGATGGCTTTTAATTGTTTCGATGATGTCGATCTCTGTGCCGTTAACGCCATCCTCGGTGATAAAACGCTGAGTCGGGCTCATCAGCCAGAACGCTCCCCATGTTCCGCTTACAACAGGGAATTTAATTCTCGCTTCGTAAAATCCAAACCCGTGAAAAAATATCATCCTGTCGTCTTTAGTCCGCGTGCGCACCGCCCCGGCGCGGATCCAGTTTTTCGCAAAAACCGCATCTTTTGATTTTTCTTTTCCAAGTTCGGGATCGCGGGCAAACTTTAAACGCAAAAGCCCGTCTTTTACGCTGACCATATCATCGCGCCACGAACTTCGCCCCTGCCTGTCCATTTCAGGGCAGAAATCCCATTTTGTTCTGTCAATTGAATACAAAGGGCTGCCGTTTTTCCCGCAGAAATCGTCATAAAAAATTATCTGTGCCGGAGCGATGGTTTCCGCTGTCTTTTTAAAAAGAATTTTGATGATAAGGTTTCTGTCTTTTAAATTAACAGAGATTTCTTCCGCGTCAGCAGGAAGACCGGAAATATCATCAATAGTAATCCCCTCGAATGTATAATCACTGTCCGCAGGCTCCAGCGTTAGAATTGCTGTGTACCGGGTGTCCGCAGCGAAAGTCCTAAGCACATCGGGCTGCCAGACAAGAGTCTGGGAAAACTGTTCAAGTGTCTGCGCGTCCTTTTTAAACGGAAATTTGTAAAGCCCCTGAGGGTAATTTCCGGCGGCAGGAGGGTTAATAGCATAAATTTCGGGGTTTGGGATTTTTATCATGGAATTAGTTTACCATACCCGTATTTGCTTGACTATTAACACAGAGATTTAATTAACAACCTTGCCCGCAAACGTAAACTACGCTATATATAGCGTATCAATAAAAAATTACTCTACATTTAGCGTAAAGTCTTAAGAAAATCCTTGACAGCCGCCGATAATATCTTATAAACTCTTGTAAAAGAAGGCTTGGAGGCGGGGATAATGTTCTCATCGATTATTAAAAGGGATGGAAGGGCTCAAACCTTCCATGAAAGCAAAATTACAGACGCGGTTTTTAAATGCCTTAACGCCGCGGGAAATGACGACCGCCATCAGGCGCTGGAATTAACGCTTGAAGTTATCAGAAAAATAAAAAATCAGTATAAAGATGATAATTTTACCGTCGAAAATGTCCAGGATTTGGTCGAAAATGTCTTAATCGAGAACGGCCTTGCGAAAGAAGCAAAATCATACATCTTATACCGCGATAACAGAACAAGGCTGAGAGAAGCGCGCAGCGAACTGATGAACGCCGTATCCCTCATTGTACAGGAGACAAACCGCGACAACGCGAATGTCGGTAACTCGCCGTCGGCGAAAGTTCTGCAGATATCGGAGGTTGCGTCCAAAAATTATTATCTAAAGCGCGTATTACCGGAAAAGGAAGCGAACGCCCATATAAACGGCGACATTTACATTCACGACCTATCGTGGTACGGAAAAACCTTAACCTGCCTTCAGATTCCGCTTGATAAAATGCTGCGCGACGGTTTTAACAACGGCCACGGATATATACGTTCCCCCAAGGGTATAAAAACTGCGGCCTCTCTTGCCGCGATAATTCTTCAGAGCAACCAGAACGATATGCACGGCGGGCAGTCTTTCGCTTATTTCGACAGGGATTTGGCGGTTTATGTCGAAAGAGAAAAAGAAAAACAGGAGGCTGAAATACGGGAAAATTTAAAGGAGCTTGATCTTACCGCCGGCGAAGAAAAAATAAAAAAACTCGCGCTTGAACGCACAAGAGAAGAAACCTTTCAGGCGATGGAAGGATTTATTTATAATTTGAACACCATGCACTCAAGAGCCGGAGCGCAGGTTCCTTTTTCCAGCGTGAATCTCGGCAGCGATACAACAGAAGCAGGCAGAATGGTGACAGAGTGTTTCCTGCTTGCGTATCTTAAAGGCCTTGGGAAGGGCGAGTCTCCGCTGTTTCCCAATGTGTGTTTCAGAATAAAGGAAGACGTCAACTTTGAAGAGGGAGACCCGAATTACGATCTTTTCCAGCTGAGCATGAAAGTCGCCTGCAAGCGGCTTTTTCCCACTTATTCATTTATGGATTCAAGTTTTAATAAACCGTACCGCGATGAAGAGGTCGCCTACATGGGCTGCCGCACCCGCGTTATTTCAAATATAAACGGACCTGAACAGACAAACTCAAGAGGCAATCTTTCATTTACAACAATCAACCTTCCGAGAATCGGCCTCCGCTCGGGAAGAGATGTTTCTCTTTTCTGGAAATATCTTGATGAAATAATTGATCTGTGCGTTGAACAGCTCATTACGCGCTTTAATGTGCAGAAGAAATTAAAGGTAAAAGATTTCCCGTTTTTGATGGGGCAGAAACTTTATCTTGACAGCGATGATCTCTCGCCGGACGACCCAATCGAAAAAGCGATAAAGCACGGAACTCTCAGCATCGGGTTTATAGGTCTTGCCGAATGTCTTACAGCGATAACAGGAAAGCACCACGGCGAAAGCCAGGAAGCTCAGGCGTTAGGCATCGCGATTATCAGCCACATGAGGCGAAAGTGCGATGAAGCCGGAAAGAAACATAACTTGAATTTTTCGCTGCTCGCTACTCCCGCGGAACAATTGAGCGGAAAATTCACAAAACTGGACGCCGAGCGTTACGGGCAAATAAAAGGCGTTACGGATAAAAAATGGTATACAAATTCTTTTCATATCCCCGTTGAGTTTAAAATAAACGCGCTTAAAAAAATAGAACTGGAAGGCGCGTATCACAAGTACTGCAACGCCGGGCATATCTCGTACATTGAACTGCCTTCCGCGCCCGAGAATAATCTTAAAGCTTATGAAACGCTTATCAGAGCGATGGCGGAAGCGGACATGGGATACGCTGCCGTGAATTTTCCGGTTGATGTCTGCTGCGGCTGCGGACTTAACGGCGTAATCAACGAAGACAAGTGCCCCAAGTGCGGCGGAACAAACATCAGCCGCGTACGCAGAATAACAGGATATCTTTCAACTCTCGATCGTTTTAATGATTATAAACTTGCCGAAATTTGTAATCGTCAGATACATCAGAATTTCAACGGCTAGCATATGCGTCTATCCGGCATCACAGCGGAAAGTTTAGTAGACGGCCCGGGCTTAAGATATGTAATTTTTACGCAGGGCTGTCATCATCACTGCCCTGAATGTCATAACAAGGAAAGCTGGGGAGATGAAGGAGGCAGAGAATTTTCTGTCAAACAGATTGTCAGCATGATCAAAAAACAAAAAAAAAATCCTGATGATAAAAAAATACAAGGGATAACATTTTCAGGCGGAGAGCCGTTTCTGCAGGCGGCGGAGCTCGCGCAGGTCGCGTTAGCTGCTCATCAAATCGGCTGGGACGTCGTCGCTTATTCAGGCTATACCTTCGAAGAAATAACAGAACTCGCAAGAAACGATGACGTAATTTTCGCATTTATTAATGAATGCGATATTTTAATAGACGGAAAATATATTCACGAAAAACGAAACATGGGGCTTACTTTCTGCGGATCATCAAATCAGCGGGTTATAGATATGGATAAAACAAGAAAGAAAAACAAAATAACGCTTTGGAAGAACGTTTGATTTCCGCTGTGTCTTATTGAAAAATTTTTAAAACCGGTTTACTATATCTCTGTATATTTCAAAGGAAGTGAGGTGCTGGACTTGCGTGTTCTTAAAAACAAAAGTTCAAATTCCTCCGCTATCCCGTAACTGTAATTGGGAAGATTCCGTCATGAAGCTTTAGTTAAAGAAACTTTAGTTTCAATACGGCCACTGTTTGGCAGCTTAAATCTGCCGGATGGGAAGACCGATGGAAAAAGTGCCTTGTAAAATAATAATTTATTATTCGATCAGGCAGAGCCCGTAAGCCAGGAGACTTTGGTATACGCCTGACTGCTTTATAGCCGCAGGATACTTTTTCAAGGTTCGGGTAAAAGCCTGTGAAAATCCGTTTAACGTTATATTTATTTTCTCAAATAAAAAGCGAAAATATTTTTATCGCGTACGGCAGGTTAAAGCTCTGTAAACCGGTTGCAGGAGAAAAAAATGTTTAAAAAAAGAAGCGCCGCCGTTATTCTCGGTCTGGGAATATTATTATTGATTTTCTCAGCATGCGGCGGAAGAAACGAAGCCCCGGCAGCGGCGTTATCTGCAAATCAGCAGTCCGCGCGTCCGGACAGGGACAGGGAAGGTTATGCGATAACGCTCCCTGAAAAAATAAACAGGATTGCGTCTGTCGGGCCTTCCAACACGGAAATACTTGTTGGATTGGGTTTCTCAGGCCGTATTATCGCCGCCGATATATATTCCGCGGATGTCGCCGGGATTTCACCTAACACCTCGGCGGCGCTTGATATTATGGCGCTTGACGCGGAGTACATTGTCAGTTTAATGCCTGATGTTGTTTTTATTACCGGCATGGCAAGGGGCGGCTCAGGCGATAATCCGCTTGCTCCTGTTACAGCGGCGGGAATTTCAGTTATCTACATGCCTACAAGCGGCAGCATCGCGGCAATTATGGAAGACATCCGTTTTATCGCGGCGGTGATGGATGCCCGCGAGACCGGAGAACGTCTTGTTTTCGGTATGCAGGCGGAAATAGATAAAATTAAAGAGATATCAAAAACCATAACGGAAACACGGACAGTTTATTTTGAAATTTCCCCAGCACCGTGGATGTACAGTACCGGCAAAGGAACTTTCCTGAACGAAATTATTGAACTGACAGGAGCGGAAAATATTTTTAAAGATCAAACAGGATGGCTCTCGGTTTCTGACGAGGCGCTTCTTGCGGCAAACCCGGATGTAATTTTAACCACGACGGATTTCCTTGATGATCCTATAGGAGAAATTCTGGGAAGGCCCGGCTTTGGCGCAGTCGCAGCTGTACGAAACAGAAATGTATATATGATCGACACTAACTCAAGCAGCCGCCCCAGCCAGAACATAACAAAGGCGTTACGCGAAATTGCGCAGGCTGTATATCCCGAATATTACAGATGAAATTAAAAATAATCATTACGTTATGTGCAAGCACCGCTGTGCTGCTTCTCGGCATTGCCGCAGGCAGCATATACATACCTCCATTGGATATTCTGCGGATAATTGCGCATAACGTATTCGGATTGAACGTCGGCGGGCATATAAATCCCGCTCATGCCGCAATTGTGTGGAACCTCCGCCTGCCCCGGATATTGCTTGCTTTCTGCGCCGGGGCGGCGCTATCTGTAAGCGGCGCGGTTATGCAGTCTGTTTTACGAAATCCTCTGGCGTCATCATATACGTTAGGCGTATCATCGGGAGCTTCTTTAGGCGCGTCATTGGTAATTTTTTTGGGAGTGAATATTCCTTTTCTTTCAATGTTTACAATGCCGCTTTTGGGATTTATTTTTGGACTGGTAACTATTTTAATTGTTATTGGTATTTCCAGGCAGCTTGACGCACGGATGGAAAATCACACAGTAATTTTAACAGGCATGGTGTTCGCACTTTTTATGAACGCCGTTACTACTCTGATGTTCGCGCTGTTCCGCGAAGGCACGCAGCGCATGGTATTCTGGCAAATGGGAAGTTTTGCCATGAAAGACTGGTATACTGTTTATATTTTAGCTCCGGCGGCGTTAGCCGGCGTTTTATTTATCTCGCGCTTTAATACAGAGCTTGATATATTGACTTTCGGCGAAGATAATGCGCAGATAACAGGCGTAAATATTCACCGCATAAAATTAATATTGCTGATAACAGCAGCGGCGTTAACAGGAAGCGCCATCGCCTTTGCCGGCATAATCGGCTTTGTGGATTTAGTTGCACCTCACGTTGTCCGCAGGATTTTCGGATCGTCGCACAGATATGTAATTCCAATGTCCGCTCTTTTCGGCGGCGCGTTCATGGTGCTTGCAGACCTTGCGGCAAGAACAATAACGCCTCCTGTTGAACTTCCGGTAGGCGCAGTCACCGCGCTGATTGGCGCGCCGTTTTTCGCATGGGTTTATTTTAAAAGAAGAAAAAAATAACCTTCATGGAATGAGGAATTAAAAATGTTAAAAGTTGAGAATTTATATTCCGGTTATAATAAAACTGATGTAATTTTCAATATTAACTTTGATGTTGAAAATGGCGAAAGCCTTTGCGTTTTAGGCCCTAACGGCTGCGGAAAAAGCACTCTTTTAAAATCACTTGCAAGGATAATAGATTACCGCGGCGTTATTCTAATAGATGATAATGATATATCAAAATTAACGCGCAGGAAACTGGCAAAAAAAATATCGCTTTTAAGCCAGAGCTCTTTAATTTATTTTCCATATACAGTATACGATACAGTTTCGATGGGGCGTTACGCGCACTCAAATGATTTTTTAGGCACTCCCTGCGCTGATGATAAACAAATTATAGAAGAAATATTAATAAAGCTTGATATATGGGACATAAAAGACCGGATGATAGATGAACTTTCCGGCGGCACAATACAAAGGGTTTTTCTCGCAAGAACGCTCGCTCAAGCCTCTGATGTAATATTACTCGACGAGCCTGCGAATCACCTCGATTTAAAACATCAGATTGAACTTTTGGAATTTATAAAAACATGGATAAAAGAAAAAAATAAAATTCTTATAAGCGTATTTCACGATCTTAACCTTGCGCGTCAATTTTCGGATTCCGCGTTAATTTTAATTAATGGAAACACCGCCGCGAAAGGAAACATCAGCGAAGTCCTTAACAGCGATATTTTAAACGAAGCATACGGAATCGATATAAAAAAATTCATGAAAGATTCATATAATAAATGGATATAAAATAAATAAGTTTACATTTTCATTAATAAATCTTACACTGATTTTTTGAGGAAAATTTTTAATGATATCTCTTACGAACATCAACAAAACCTTCCGTGTGGCAAAAAGGCAGGCGGGTTTTAAAAACGCCGTAAAGGCATTATTTTCCCGCGAAATAGAATCTATCCGCGCTTTAAACGATGTAAATTTTTCTATCAATGACGGAGAGATGGTCGGTTATATCGGTCCGAACGGAGCCGGAAAAAGCACAACAATAAAAATCATGTGCGGCATTTTAACGCCGGATAACGGCGACTGCAAAATTAACGGAAGAACTCCGTGGAAGGAACGCATCGCTCATTCGCGCGAAATCGGCGTTGTGTTCGGACAGCGAAGCCAGCTTTGGTGGGACGTTCCAGTCATCGACAGTTTCGAGCTTATCCGCGATATTTACAAAACAGACGGAAAAATTTTTAAGCATAATCTTGATGAATTAACCTCGCTTTTGGATCTCGGCGAGTTATTAAAAACACCTGTGCGGAGTCTAAGCCTCGGGCAGCGCATGAGATGCGAAATAGCCGCGTCTTTGTTACACGATCCGAAAATTTTATTTCTGGACGAACCTACAATCGGGCTCGACGCTGTATCAAAAATAGCTGTAAGGCAGTTCATAAAAAAATTAAATAAAGAAAAAGGCACAACGGTAATTCTTACAACTCATGATATGCAGGATATAGAAGCGCTTACCGATCGAATAATTTTAATCGGCAAAGGCAGAATATTACTCGACGGAAATCTTGATGAATTAAAAAAAAGATCATCAGGACACAAGAAATTGATCATCGAATACTCCGGCAATGTTCCTCAGATTATAAACGGGATGACGTTAGCTGAAATAAAAGAAGGCAGGCTCGTTATCACTCTTGATCCTTCGGTATTGCCGGTATCGGAAGCGATAAAATATTTCGCCTCTATTACGGAAATACTTGATCTTTCTGTTTCCGGCGTAACCGCCGAAGAGATGGCCGCGTCTTTGTACAGGGAGTTTCACATCTGAAAAAATATATCGCGGTATTCCGTGTACGATTTATTAACGCTCTCCAATACCGCGCGGCGGCGGCAGCCGGAATCGCTACACAATTCGCGTGGGGCTTTATGGAAATTTTTGCCTTCGCCGCTTTTTACCGCGTTAACCCCGAAGCCTTTCCGATGGAATTCCGTCAGGTTGTTTCATATATATGGATGCAGCAGGCTTTTCTCGCGCTATTCATGATGTGGTTTTGGGAGAATGATATCGCGGTTTCCATTTCGCAGGGATCAATTGCGTACGAGATGGTTCGTCCTATAAATTTATATAACCGCTGGTTTTGTCAGGCTGCCGCAAACCGCCTTGCGCGCGCTTTGCTTCGCTGCGCTCCGATATTAATTGTCGCGTTTCTCCTTCCGCAGCCATATAGAATGTCGCTTCCGGAAAATCTAACGCAATTTATATTATTCATTATCTCCGCGGCGCTATCGTTAGGTGTCGTTATATCATTCTCTATGCTCGTGTATATTTCGTTATTCTACACATTATCGCCGACGGGTATCAGAATTATTGTAGCGGTGCTGTCGGATTTTCTCGCGGGCGCGGCGATCCCTTTGCCGTTTTTCCCCGATAAAATCCGCGCGGTTGTCGAACTTCTGCCGTTCGCGTCAATGCAGAATATGCCGCTTCGGATTTACAGCGGAAACATCTCAGGCAGCGCCGCGCTGAAAGGAATCGCTTTACAATTATTCTGGTTAACAGTTTTATTTATTACCGGCAGATTCGCGATGAGCAGAGCGTTGAAAAAAGTAATTGTACAGGGCGGATGAAAGTGAAAAACGCGGGCGTTAGTTTATATCTAAAATTTATATCCATGCATATAAAAAGCCAGATGCAGTATAAAGTGTCATTTTTATTAACTACACTAGGGCAGTTTCTTGTTTCATTCTCCGCGCTGTTAGGCGTTTATTTTATGTTTTCGCGTTTTAATGTTGTTGACGGTTTTACATTTGAACAGGCTCTTCTTTGTTTCGCAGTTATATTGATGTCTTTTTCAATCGCGGAAATGCTGGGAAGAGGGTTCGATGTTTTCCCGCAAATGATCGGGAACGGAGAATTTGACCGCGCTCTTACAAGACCCAGAAGCGTTATCTTTCAGGTTCTCGCGTGGAAAATGGATTTCTCCCGTCTTGGAAGATTAGCGCAGGCGGTAATTATTTTCTGTTATGCGATACCGGAAAGCGGCGTTAACTGGACTGCTGATAAAATATTAACACTTTGCCTTATGGTTGTCTGCGGAAGCCTGATTTTTTTCGCGCTTTTTATCATTTACGCGGCATTCTCATTTTTTACGATTGAAGGACTTGAATTTATGAACATCCTTACAGACGGCGCGCGCGAATTCGGACGTTATCCGTTTTCTGTTTACGGAAAAAATATTTTAAAATTTTTAACTTATGTTGTTCCGCTTGCGTTGTTTCAATATTATCCTCTTTTATACATACTGGAAATAAAAACAAATATTTTTTACATGTTTACTCCGGTGATTGGTCTTTTATTTTTTATTCCAAGTTACGCGTTTTTCCGCTTCGGCCTGAGTAAATATAAATCTACAGGATCATAAAATAAAATTCCGCCAAGGTTTTATTAATTAAAATTTTATAATATAATACATCATGAACAATACACAGCCAAAACAATGTCTTGAAATCGCTGAATTCGCACAGCGTGTCAGAAGCAATATCGAAACTGTTTTCCTCGGTAAAACAGCCGTTATTGATACATTAATCACAGCGTTTCTCGCAAGAGGACACGCGCTATTAGAAGATGTTCCCGGAACAGGAAAAACAATTCTTGCGCGCGCTTTCGCTGCAAGTTTAAATTTAACATTTTCGCGTATACAATGCACTCCCGATCTTTTACCCGCCGATATTCTGGGCGTTTCAGTCTGGCGGCAGGGAGAAGAATTCGAGGATAAAAAAGGACGAGATC
>Ga0209755_10001231_pt1 | contig 41229 bp, 42 predicted proteins | sample TergutCo191P1_FD_187301 | JGI IMG/M metagenome (GOLD analysis project Ga0209755, IMG submission 187301) | Cornitermes sp. P1 segment gut microbial communities from Petit-Saut dam, French Guiana - Co191P1 (SPAdes) (version 2) | ecosystem: Host-associated > Arthropoda: Insects > Digestive system... | reverse complement strand
TCTAACGGAGGAATGGTTATGCGAAATTGGTTGAAAAGGTTGCAAATCAAAGGGTTTGTGGCGGGGGTATTGGTGGCTGTCTTATTTTCTGGGACGCTTTTAGTAGCAGCAAACACCCAAACTGTTACTCGTAATATCACATATGGTATCGGAGTGATGCTTCATGGGGAATTAATTAACTTCTCCAGCGATAGCAGGCCCTTTGTAATGGACGGGCGAACTTTTATGCCTTTAAGGGCATTAGCAGAGTTGTTGGATTTGCCTGTTGATTTTGATCCAGCAGCCAATAGGGCAATTCTTGGTCGTACTTATGTCCGCGCCGGTACTCCGGTTGACGAGCTATTTTTTGATGGAAGCTCATCATATACACGGATGAACATGTGGGCGGGGACACCAGCTCAGCGAGTTGAGCTTTCTGATTTAGCTACTATGGGCGGAAATCCCTTTATTAATCCTGTTGTTTTTTCTACGAGCAGCCAGAGGGGTCTTTTTAACTCAACGCAATCCGCAATGCTCAATTTAAATGGCAGGTATACTTGGTTCAACGGAAGCGTGGGGCGAGTTGACGGCTCAACAGCAACAATTAATGCAACAGTAAACATTTTTGTTGACGAAAGGCTTGTTGAATCTTTTGAGCAAAGCGCACAAGCATTGCCTAGAGAATTTCGTTTGTTCGTTGAAGGGGCTAGGAGCGTAAGAGTTGAGATAATTACTTCGGTAGATGCGCTTCAAACAATGACTTATGCTCTCGCCGGTTTTGCTGAATAAAAAGCTAACCAAAGGTGCGCGAAATACATACAGTTTAAAATGCAAAACCACTGATAAACACAGATAATCACTGATAAAACCTTGTGATAAGGGTTTTATCAGTGATTATCTGTGTTTATCAGTGGTTTAATCATTTAAGATTCTTGTTTGTCCAGAATCATTATTGCGAAAATGATTAGCAGGGCGGATAGGGCGATAGCTCCGGCTAGATTCCAGGGGAGATGCGGCACGGAAAAGCCTGTGACGATATTGATATTTGCGGAAACCAGATTGCCCGGCGAATATGCGCCAATGCGGGGGATGGCCGAAAGGATGGAGAGCAGAAAATACGCACCCAGACTGAGAACGGCAGCTATCGCGGTGCTTTTGGCGACGGTGGAGAAAAATAGCGCGATAGCCAAAAGCAGCAGCAAATAAACCAGCAAAACTGCGCTACCCGCAATCAAATCCGAAATATAGCCGATTGATTCAAAAAGGGCATAGGTATAGGCCGCGGCTATAGCGACGGACACAGCAAAAATCACAAAAATCCCAATGGCGGCTATGGTAAATTTTGCCATAATAAATTGCGCGCTATTTAGGCCTTTTGTCACCAGCAGGTCGATTGTATTATTGCGCCGCTCGCGCAGAATGCTGCCCATAAAAACCAAAATCACCGTCAGCCCGCCAAATGTGGCTATCGAGCCAAAAAAATCAGCATAGCTCTCTCGCCATGTGGTGGTCATAAAAAAGCCAAAATTCAAATCATCGCCCAGCAGAGCCTCCATTATCTCGGGCATATAGCGAATCATCAGGGGCGATAGCATCGCAAACAAGAAAAACACACAGGCCAGCGCGAAAAACCGCTTTGTGCGTAGGTTTTCCGTGATTTCTTTTTGCATGAATGTGAAATAATTACGCATGCATCCGCTCCCCCTCTCCTATGGCATTGTAAAATATTTCCTCTAGGGTCGCCCCCTCGGCGTTAAAATATTCACAGGGCAAATTTAGCTCAACCAAAAGCCGCGAGCATAAAGACGAAATCTCATCCCGCGGCAAACTGGCAGAGCCCAGCCGCATAGCTATTTCGCTCTCCCGGTCGGCAAAAAGCACCCCATGGTCTGTGATACGACCAAAAAATTTATCCGCCGCCGCCGCATCAAAAAACCGGATTTTCGCGGCATTTTTGGCATGCTCTGCCATCAGATTCGATATGTAATCCTGGGCGCAAATCCGCCCCTTGTCCATAATAACAATATAATCGCAAATATTTTCCACATCTGCCATAATATGGGTGGACAAAATCACCGTAGCCCCCCGCAGATTATGGATAATATTGGCAATATCCCGCCGGCCGATAGGGTCTAGCGCGGAAACAGGCTCGTCCATAAAAATCACTTGCGGATTATTTATCAAAGCCTGAGCAATCCCCAGCCGCTGTTTCATACCGCGCGAATACCCGCCAATGCGGGTTTTCACCCCGCCTAGCCCAACAGTCATCAGCAATTGCCCAATGCGGCTTTTGGCCTCGTCCTTATCCATATGCCATATTTTGGAAATCAGCATCAGATATTCGTCGCCCCGCATATAATTGTAAAAATTTGGAACATCCGGCAAATAGCCAAATTTCGAGCTACCATCGACCGTTTGCGGCTCGCCCATAATGGAAATCGTCCCGGCGGTCGGCCGGCGCAAACCCGCCAGCATACGGATTGTCGTCGTTTTCCCCGCCCCATTTTTGCCCAAAAATCCGCAAATGCACCCCTGCGGCACTCGCATATCGATATTGTCCACCGCCAACGCGGATTTAAACCGCTTGGTCAAGCCCCTCGTTTCAATCGCGTAATCCATTTAATTCCTCCAGTTTTCATCATTATGATCTATTTCATCCAATTTCGCCGACCCAAATATAAAATACAAAATCGCGCCTATGGGCATCATCAGCAAAATCAGCAAAAGCCATAAAACCCGGTATTTGCTTTGGGCGGGCTTTCTCACCAGACTAATAATCGCGCCCAATGTAATGCCCAAAGATAGCGCGATTAGAGGAAACGCCAAAAGCAAGGCTCGCGTCCAAATCATAAAGCACCTCCTATCTCATCCAAAATCCTTTTAGACTGGGGCTTATTATGCCCGGAAATCAAATGAGCAAAATCGATTTGTTTATACATATCAATGGTGCGTTTATATGTATCAATATCCGTAAAAATCTCCGGCACAGGCTTATCCGCCGTATCGCCGATATTATCCCCCACATATAAAACCCGCTCGAGGGTATCATAAACCGAGATGCTGCATGGGGTGTGGCCGGGTGTATGAAAAATGGCAATCCCATCATCCCGAAAATCCAGCCTATCGGAAAATGTCAGATTTGGCAGGCATTTCGACAGCTCGCCCGCGATATATTCCCCATATTCCGCCACCTGCGCATCCCAATGCTGCGCCAAAGCATCCCGGCAATGCGCATGAGCAATAATCAACGAATCCGCAAAAACCCAATTGCCCCAATGATGGTCCCAGCAGCTATGGGTGTTTATCACAACAATAGGCTTTCCATCGCTGCCAATATATTCCAAAATCGGCCAAACAGACCCGCTGCCCAGCCCCGTATCAATAATATAATTTCGGCAATCCCCAATAATCAGCCCCAAATTTAAATCATATTCATTCATGGGTTCAGAAAACATAATATTGCGTTTAGTAATGCTAATAGGTTTCATCTCGCCCCTCCTAGTGTCCATCAAAAAAGGATAAATTTTCGACCCCTGTTGCATTAAAAATTTTTTGCCGAAATTCATCTGTAAGCAAATCTATATCATATAAACCTATACGGAAATTTCTAAATTCATGGGTATTAAAATGCCAATTTATCGCGATTCCGATAATCACCGGGTCATGGGCATATCTATCCGCCCAAAATGGAGCGTTTAGCTCATCCATAAATTCCCGCAGGGCGGCATATTGCGGCATTTGCTCCGGCGGCAAATGAAGCCGAGGCTCTCGCTCGTAAAAAACAATATTATCCGCCGAAATGCCGCTGTATTCCAAAATAACCCGGCGCAAAAGCTGATTGTCATAATATCGCGGCGAAATGCCGACCCTAAACCCATCACCAAAGCAGCTGCCCGCCGAGCCAAAGCTAGTAATCGGCACGCTCATCACAGCCCCGCGCCTAACGGACAATACCCTGATTTCCCTAAACAAATTCGTCATTCTGGTGCGCTGGATATGAAATTCAGCCAGCTCTGGGTTTACGAGCACAAAATCATAGTGGGTAAAATTGAGGGAAATGGGGATGTGTTGCAATTTTACCTCCTCCGCCGAAAGCTCGGCAAAATCCAGCATTTCGTTTATCAAAGCCTGATTTTCCATATCCTCGATATTGTGAAAACGCACCACATAGCGGGGGCGGGGGATATGGCATGGGGGCGGGTTTATATTTGCCCCATGGGTGAGCAGGGCATCGCGAATCTCGATAATCACAATTTCATCCCGGGTGGTCGTTCCGCTATTTTGCAAATAGGCAAATTCACGCAACCGCAAATACGGCCGCACAAAATCATAAACGGCGCGGTTGCCCAGCATAAACTCAAAACCCCCGGCTAAATTGACTGTTGTGAGCCGGTGGGCAAAGGTGGCGCGAAATTCATCCTGCTCTATCCCGGCAAAATCCAGCATCTCCGCAATTAGCCCGCGATTCCGCCAATCCTCCTGCTGGGCAAAAACCAGCTCAAACCCCGGCCATTGGCTGGCGCGAACATGCACAACCCGCAAATCCTCCAAATAAACCCCGCCATAATTTAGCCCCGCCGCAAATTCCCGCAGCCGCATCAGCCGCTCATCAATACCCGGCATATCTCCGGGGGATTGCGCTAAAATACCATGCAAATGCCGGGTGAAGGTATTTTCCTCGCTTTGGCGGTTGCAGCTTGTTAGGGAAAATAGGGAGGTTGTTAAAATAATTGCAAAAATAAGGCGCATTGTGTCCCTCCTATCGCAGGCGGCCAATGGCCGCCCCTACGGGTTGTTGCGGTTGTAATAATTATAACACGAAGCGAGCAAAAAATCAACAGATACAATCATTGACTTTCTGGGCGGGATGGATTATAATTGGACTATGGGTAATTTTGAAGGGGTGGGATTTGTGAGGGAGATGATTTTGCGGGGGAAGGCAAAGGCGGTTTATCGCGGGTCGGATGAGGATAGTTTGTTTATACGATTCAATGATGATACCACTGCTTTTGATGGGGAAAAGGCCGCGGTTTTGCCGGGCAAGGGGGCTATCAATGCCGAGATTTCGGCGTTTATATATAGGTATTTGGCGGAAAATGGGATTGCTACCCATTTGATTGATATGGTGGATGAAAATACAGCACTTGTTAGGCGCGCGGAGATTATTATGATAGAGGTGATTGTGCGCAATATCGCCGCTGGGGGGTTTTCGCGCAAATATGGGATTGCCGAGGGGTCGCCCTTGAAAAATACCATTATCGAATTTGGGCTAAAAGACGATGCCCTGCACGACCCCATGATAAACGAAAGCCAAATAACCGCTATTGGGCTGGCCTCGGCCGACGAGCTGGCGGAGATGAGCCGTCAGGCGAACCGTATAAACGAGCTGCTGACGCCGCTTTTTGATAATGCCGGAATTATTTTGGTGGATTTTAAATTGGAATTTGGCCGATATGGCGGCGGTATTATTTTATGCGATGAAATCAGCCCGGATTCATGTCGCCTTTGGGACAAATCCACAATGGAAAAACTGGACAAAGACCGATTCCGCCGGGATTTGGGCGATGTTTTATTTGGCTATAGACAGGTACTAAATCGGATAAAAGGCATAGAATAATTTATGCTATCTAATGGAGGATTTGAATATGTGTGGAATTATTGGATATATAGGATTTGAAGACGCCGTGCCTATTATCACCGATGGGCTAAAAAGGCTGGAATACCGCGGATATGATTCTGCCGGGATTGCGGTTTTGGGCGGCGATAAATTTGCCGTTGTAAAGCGCGAGGGGCGGATGGAAAAACTGGAGAGCCAGCTGGCCAAAACGCCCATTAGCGGCAATTTGGGCATTGGCCATACCCGCTGGGCCAGCCATGGCCCCCCCTCTGATGAAAATTCCCATCCCCATATCGCCGGGCGGATTGCGCTGGTGCATAATGGGATTATTGAGAATTATTTGTCAATCAAAGAAAAGCTCGCGGGGCGGGGGATAGTTTATTCGAGCCAAACCGATAGCGAGGTTGTGGCGCATTTGATAGATGCCTATTATGATGGGGATTTGGTGGATGCTGTTATTCGCGCGGCCGGGGAAATCGCCGGGTCTTTTGCCCTGGGGGTGATGTGTGCGGATGAACCTGATATTTTGGTGGCAATCAAAAAGGACAATCCGCTGATTGTGGGCGTTTCGGATGCGGGGAATTTTATTGCCTCGGATGTTCCCGCGATTTTGGCGCGGACGAGGAGCGTCCATTATTTGAATGATATGGAAATTGCTGTTATTCGTGAAAAAAGTGTGGAATTTTTTGATATTGACAAAAACCCGATTGATAAAACTCCCGAAATAATCGACTGGGATATGGAGGCCGCCGAAATGGGGGGTTATCCGCATTTTATGATGAAGGAAATCATGGAGCAGCCCGCGGTTTTGCGCCATACTTTTGCGGCGGCAAAGGATGGGCGGGTGATTGATTCGCTGGATATCGCGCGGTTTAATCGTATCATCATCACTGCCTGCGGCTCGGCATATAATGCGGGAATGGTGGCAAAATATGCGATAGAGCGGCTTTGTCGTATTTGTGTCGAGGTAGAGCTGGCCAGCGAGTTTCGGTATAAAGACCCGATTGTGGATGAAAATAGTTTGGTGATAGTTATTAGCCAAAGCGGCGAAACTGCCGATACTATCGCCGCCATGCGCGAGGCAAAGCGGCTTGGGGCTACTACTTTTGCCATTGTAAATGTGGTTGGCTCGACAATTGCAAAAGAGGCCGACCATGCTATTTTTACCGCCGCCGGGCCCGAAATCGCCGTGGCGACAACAAAGGCTTTTTCTGCCCAGCTAATGCTGCTATATATTATGGCGGTGCGTTTTGCCCTGCAACTAAACCGTATAACCACCCAGCAATCTGACGAGCTAATAAACGAAATCGCCGCTCTGCCTGAAAAAGTTGACCAAATTTTAACAAATCCCGAATTTATCAAAAAATATGCGGATGCGCAAATAAACCGCAATAGCATTTTCTTTATCGGCCGCAATATCGACTATGCGATAGCCATGGAAGGCTCGCTAAAGCTGAAAGAAATCAGCTATATCCATTCCGAGGCATATGCCGGCGGCGAGCTAAAACACGGCACTATTTCGCTGATGGAGGAAAACACGCTGGTTATCGCCATTTCCTGCAGCGAGCGGCTGGAAACCAAAATCATGAATAATGTTGAGCAGGTGATTTCCCGCGGGGCGTTTGCCCTGATTATCGGCAATGCATCCGGCTCTATCGATAGCCAAAAAATCCGCCGCGTAGCCCTGCCCGCCTGCCACGAGCTTTTCGCCCCCAGCCTTTCGGTAATCATAATGCAGCTTTTCAGCTACTATGTCGCCGCCGCCAAAGGCCTAGATATCGACAAACCGCGCAATTTAGCCAAAAGCGTTACGATTGAATAAAAGGAGGAATCTCCATGGAGGCACAAAAAATCAAACAAGCACCAAAGCCGCATATAGTCCGGATTGATGATGGAGGATTTTCTGTTTCAGAGGTTACGGAGGCTTTTCGCAAGGCGACAAACAAAGAGGTGCAATCCTTTAAAAACAGGCATTTGCCAATAGCCGATTATGACCCGATTGAAAAGCGGGCTTTTCTCGAATACCCTGATGGCAGAAGAGAGTATTGATAACCGTAGGGGCGGCCATTGGCCGCCTATTGGGGATTTGTGCAGACAGCAATGATATAGAGGATTGCAAATCGGCATAGGCGGCCAATGGCCGCCCCTACGTCATCGCGAATATCTGTATTCGCCATATAAAATTTTTGACAAATTGATTCACTAGATACATTAGAAAAACTAATAGGGGGATTATAATTACTTATGGACAGAGAGAAACCGCAAGAGGAATGTGCAGTTTTTGGGATTAGTGCTAGGCCGGGCTTTGCGGGGAGCGGCGCGGGGATTACCTATAATGCCCTGCTTTCTATGCAGCACCGGGGGCAGGATGGTGCAGGTATTGCCGTTATGGCGGATGGCAAAATTGTTTGTCATAAAGATATCGGGCTGGTGGGCGAGGTTTTTGGCCATGGCGAGCTGGAGCGTTTTCCGGATGCCGCCCTGGCGGTGGGGCATACCCGCTATGGCACTACCGGCGCGAATAAACGCGAAAATGCCGGGCCATTTATTACCGAATATTTGACCGGGCGCATTGCCACCGCCCATAATGGCAATATTACAAATGCGGCGCAGCTGCGCTCCGGCCTAAAGGGCGAGGGGCTAAATTTTGATGCCACCAGCGATTCCGAGGTTATTTCATCCCTGATGGCGTATTATATTACCCGCGAGCGGGATTGCGTTTCCGGGGTTGTAAAGGCCGCCGAGCGGCTGCGGGGCGCGTTTTGCTTGGTTATTATGTGCAGCAATAACAAACTGATTGCCGTGCGCGACCCTAATGGCTTTCGACCTCTTTGCATTGGCAAAAGCGAGGGGGGGATGGTGATTGCCTCGGAGAGCTGCGCTTTGGATGGCATTGGTTTTGAGTTTATCCGGGATATTGCCCCCGGCGAAATAATTGTTATTGAAAATGGCGAGATTATTAGCGAGGGCGTGCGGCTGACTATTGGCGAGCCGGGGCGCGGCCTTTGCATTTTTGAGTATGTTTATTTTGCGCGGCCGGATTCGATTATTGATGGGCTGGGGGTTTATCAGGCGCGGCATAATATGGGGCGCGAGCTGGCTCTCGAGCATCCATTTGACGGCGACGACGGCATTGTTTGCGGCGCGCCGGAATCGGGGCTAATAGCGGCGGCGGGCTATGCGGCGCAAAGCGGCCTGCCTTTGGTGACGGGCTTTGTGTTAAATCGCTATATTGGCCGCTCTTTCATTTACCCCACCCAGGCCGGCCGCGAGGATGCCGTCCGCCTAAAGCTAAACCCCCTGACCGCCAATATCGCCGGGCAAAAAATCATTTTGGTGGACGATTCCATGGTGCGCGGCACAACAAACGAAAAGCTAATCCGCAATCTTAAAAAAGCGGGCGCGGCGGAGGTGCATATGCGCATAGCCAGCCCCCCCTATAAATTCGCCTGCCACTATGGCACAGATATCCACCGCGGCGACGACCTAATCGCCAACAAAATGACAATCCCCGAAATCCAAAAAAAGCTAGACGCCAACAGCCTAGGCTACCTAAGCATAGACGGCCTAAAACGCGCCTGCGCCCCCTGCTGCCAGCCATTTTGCACCGCCTGCTTTACCGGGGATTCGTGAAAATGTTTGCATTAACAACAGAAAGGGCGTGAGGGCATATAAAAACATACAGCATTGATGATATAAAGCAAAAGGCAAAAATTATAATGCTGCAATACGGCGTGAGAGAGATGTATTTATTTGGCTCTCATGCCAGAGGAGATGCAAACGATGATTCTGATATTGATTTTGCCGTGCAAATAGAGGGGACAAATCTTGTTTCGGATTATTTTCGTTTTCATTCCGCTCTGGAGGATATTTTTAACAAAACCGTCGACCTTGTTCCGCTAGAGGGGGTGCATATTCCGCTAACGCGCTTTGAAAATCATTTCGCGCCGGAATTTGAAAAGGAAAAGGTGATTATATTTTGAGCGATAAAATCAGGGCAATAAAAAGAGATTTGGGATATGCGGATATTATAGTCGACAGGCTAATGCGCATTGAAGAATATTTGAGCAGGGCAACAAAAGACGGATATTATCTGGATGACGATTATGTTCTTGACAATTTAGCCTTTCAATTGTTTCAGGCGGGAGAGCAGCTAGCGCAGGGCAAATTGTCTGAAAACACCAAAAGCCGCTATCCGAATATTCCATGGGATGATATACGAAAACTGCGCAATTTTATCTCCCATTCTTATGCGCAAAAAAGGAATGCGGTATTAATCAATGTCATTGAAAATGATGTGCCCAAATATATCGAGATGCTTTCTGGTGTGAGGGGCGACCTTTTGCATTTGCTGCATGAGGAGCAAAACAAGGAGGGATGAAAAATGAAAAGGGGGATGTTTATTTCGGCGATTGTTTTGCTTGCTGTTTTTGTTTTTGCTGCCTGCGATGGTGGGGGGCGCAATGGAGATGGCGGGGATGCTATGCCGGAGATTGTGGGGGATGTGTATTTTGAGATATTGGTTGATAATGTTTATAGCTGGCTGGAGTTTGTTACGCCGCGGCAGTTTGAGGTGGCTTTGGGGCATTTGTGGCAAAATCGGGATGAATTGAGTTTTTATGGTATCGCGGCGGATGAGTTTGAATTTGAATATTGGATGGTGCAGGCGTATATTCAAAATGTTTTAGACCCTATGGTAATGCCGGATTTGATGGATGCGGTGATAAATCCTATTCGGGATATTTGGGTGAATTTGCGTTATTATGATGCTATGGATTTTGATGGTGATACGGATAATGCCCGGCGGATTTTGGTGCGTATGCATGAGGTTTGGATGGGATTGCTCGAGGGGCATGTCCGCTATATGATTGCGAATAATCCCGAAATGCGGGATTTCCCGCCGCCGCAGCGGATAAATGCGCAGTTTGGGCGCGAGCTTGTTATTCGATAATATTTTCTTGTGTCAAAAAAATATCTTTTATTGACAAGTTTCGCCTTTTGTGGTATAGTATTTAGTTGGGTACATACTAATTCACAGGGAGGCGAAATTTGTGAAGGCTTATTTGATTTTGGAAAATGGAGCCGTGTTTGAGGGCGAAAGCTTTGGGGCTGCTGGCGAGGCTAGCGGCGAGGTGGTATTTACCACCGGCATGCATGGCTATTTGGAAACACTAACCGACCCTAGCTATTCCGGCCACATAGTGGTGCAGACATTCCCGTTGATTGGGAATTATGGCGTTATTCCGGCTGATTTTGAGGCTGGTTTTATTGGTGCTAAAGCCTATATTGTAAAATATCCGTGTCAAACACCCTCTAATTTTAGGAGCGATGGGGTGCTTGGCACTTTTTTGTGCGAGCGGGGGGTTGTTGGGCTGGCGGGGATTGATACTCGGCAGCTAACCAAAATCCTGCGGGATAATGGGGTTATGAATGGCAAGATCATGATGACCCCGCCTACCCCCGCCGATGCGCCCGCCCCCGGCACTATTAAAAATGCCGTGGCAGGGGTATCGGGCAAAGAGCCGACGGTTGTTGGCAATGGGGATTTGGATTTGGTGCTATTGGATTATGGCGCGAAAAAATCTATTGCCGAAAAATTGGCAAGCCGCGGGGCGCGTGTGCAGGTTTTGCCGTATAATACCCCGGCTGATAAAATTTTGGCGATGTCGCCAAAGGGGATTATGCTGTCAAACGGCCCGGGCGACCCTAGCGAGGATGCAAATGCGCCCCTTGTCGAAACTATCAAAACCCTAATGGAATCAAATATTCCAATTTTTGGCATTTGTTTGGGGCATCAATTGATGGCATTGGCGCAGGGCTATAAAACCCGCAAAATGAAATTTGGCCATCGCGGGTCGAATCAGCCTGTGAAAGATTTGGCGAGCGGCAGATTTTTTATCACCAGCCAAAATCATGGATACGAGGTGGCCACAGAGCCGAATGACCCCCGGCTGTCTTTTGTAAATGTAAACGACAAAACCTGCGAGGGGCTGGATTTTGGCCGCCATTTCTCCGTGCAGTTTCATCCCGAGGCCTGCGGAGGGCCGCTGGATACCGAGTTTTTGTTTGATAAATTTATCGAGAGGGTGAAGGCATATGCCGCTGAATAAAAATATTAAAAAAGCCATGGTTATTGGCTCGGGGCCCATTGTTATTGGGCAGGCCGCCGAATTTGATTATGCGGGAACCCAGGCCTGCCGCGTTTTGCGCGAGGATGGTATTGAGATAGTGCTGGTGAATTCAAACCCGGCCACCATTATGACCGACAAAGATATCGCCGATAAAATCTATATCGAGCCGCTAACTTTGGAAACCGTGAAACGCATAATCGAAATAGAGCGGCCGGATTCGATTCTTTCGGGGCTGGGCGGCCAAACCGGCCTGACCCTATCAATGCGCCTAGCGCGCGAGGGCTTTTTGGAAAAAATGGGCGTCACCCTGCTGGGTAGCTCGCCCGAAACTATCGACAAAGCCGAGGATCGCCAGCTTTTCAAAGAAACTATGATTGGCATAGGCCAGCCCGTCGCGCCATCGCGCATAGCCCATGATATGGAGGCCGCCATGGAGGCGGCGGCGGAATTTGGCTATCCTGTGGTTATCCGCCCGGCCTTTACCATGGGCGGTGCTGGCGGCGGCATAGCCACGGACGAGGAATCTTTCCGCCGCATAGCCGCAAATGGCCTGCTCCTTTCGCCTATTACCCAAATTTTGGTAGAAAAGTCAATAAAAGGGTGGAAGGAAATCGAGTTTGAGGTTATGCGCGACCGGGCGGGGAATGTTATCGCTCTTTGCCCGCTGGAAAATTTCGACCCGGTGGGCGTGCATACCGGCGATTCTATCGTTATCGCGCCTACCCAAACTTTGGCAAATCCTGAATATCAAATGCTGCGCACCGCATCTTTGGCGATTGTTGAATCGCTGGGGGTTGAGGGGGGTTGTAATGTTCAACTGGCTTTGAGTCCGGATAGCATGGAATATGCCGTAATCGAGGTAAATCCCCGGGTTTCCCGCTCCTCTGCCCTCGCCAGCAAAGCCACCGGATATCCGATTGCAAAGGTTGCCACAAAAATAGCAATCGGCTATCATTTGGACGAGATTGTCAATACAGTAACAGGCACTACCTTTGCCGCATTTGAGCCGACTTTGGATTATGTTGCCGTAAAGCTTCCCAAATGGCCATTTGATAAATTTGTGTATGCGGAAAAGCGGCTGGGTACTCAAATGAAGGCCACAGGCGAGGTTATGGCTATTGCGGATAATTTTGAGGAGGCTTTGCTAAAGGCTGTGCGCGGCGCGGAGCTTGGTTTAGATACATTAGACCTGCCCCGGCTAGCGGATAAAAGCGACGCCCGAATCCGCGAAATGCTAGATACCGTCACCGACCAGCGGCTTTTCGTTTTATACGAGGCGATAAAGCGCGGATTTTCAATAGACGAGCTACACGAAATCACAAAAGTAGACCCATGGTTTTTAAATGGATTGTTAAATATTCACAATAATCCGGAATATAGCAAGCCCGCGCCGCTGGTTTATAAAATGGTGGACACCTGTGCCGCCGAGCATGAGGCGCGCACCCCCTATTTTTACAGCATCCGCAATGGCACGGAAAATGAGGCTCTGCCATTTATCGAAAAAAGCACAAAGCCGCGGATTGTGGTTTTGGGCAGCGGGCCGATTCGCATTGGGCAGGGTATCGAGTTTGATTATGCCTGTGTGCATTGCGTTTGGACGCTGAAATCAATGGGTTATGAGGTTGTTGTTATCAACAACAATCCCGAAACGGTTTCCACGGATTTTGATACGGCGGACAGGCTTTATTTCGAGCCTTTGCATATTGATGATGTGATGCGGATTATTGAAATCGAGCAGCCGATTGGCGTTATTGCGGCATTTGGCGGGGGCACGGCCATAAAGCTCGCCGGGCGGCTGGCGGCGCGGGGCGTGAAAATCCTAGGCACAACCGCCGATGCTATCGATATTTGCGAAGACCGCAAACGCTTTGATGCCCTGCTGGCGCAACTCGAGATCAAACGCCCCACCGGCCATGCCGTTACCGGGGCTATGGAGGCTCTCGCCGCGGCGAATTTGCTGGGCTATCCGGTTTTGCTGCGGCCGAGCTATGTTTTGGGCGGGCAAAATATGATTATCGCCCATTCGGACGAGGATGTTAGCGAATATATGCAGATTATTTTGAATTCCGCGCCGGAGCATCCTGTTTTGATTGACAAATATTTGAAGGGGATGGAAATCGAGGTGGATGCGATTTGCGATGGGGATGATGTGCTAATTCCCGGCATTATGGAGCATATCGAGGCCACCGGGGTGCATTCCGGCGATAGTATCGCCGTTTATCCCTCGCCGCGGATTGGCAATGATTTGTCAAATAGGCTTTTTGAGCTGACGGATAAAATTTGCCGCGCTTTGAATGTTCGCGGGCTGATAAATATCCAATATGTGTTATTTGAGGAAGAAATTTACGTTATAGAGGTAAACCCGCGCGCCAGCCGGACTGTGCCATATATTAGCAAAGTGACAGGCATACCCATGTGCGCTTTGGCAACCAAAACCGCCATGGGCGAAAAGCTGGCGAGCCTAGGATATAAGGGCGGCATAGGCCCTCTGCCGGACAAAGTGGCGGTAAAAGCTCCGGTGTTCAGCTTTGAAAAGCTGGAGGGCTTGGATATCCATTTGGGCCCGGAAATGAAATCCACTGGCGAGGTTTTGGGGATTGGCCGGGATTTGCAGGAGGCTTTGTTTAAGGCTTTGGTCGCCGCCGGATACAAAATGCACAGCGAGGGCGGGGTTTTTGTTACCGCGAGAGATTCCGACAAAGCGGACATGGCAAAGGCCGCGAAAAAATTCGCAGATATGGGCTTTACGATTTACGCAACCGCAGGGACGGCCAAATATTTGCAAACCCAGGGGCTAGATGCCAATGTCGTAGACAAAATCCACGATAATCCCGAGGGCGACAATACCTCGAGCCTGCTGGAGAGCGGCAAAATCGCCTATATCCTATCCACCAGCGATATCGGCCGCGACCCCGCCCGCGACGATGTAAAAATCCGCCGCAAGGCCGTAATGCTAGGCATCACCAGCCTAACATCCCCCGACACCGCAAACGCCCTAGCCGACAGCCTAAAATCCGGCTACACCCAGCTAAACACCCAGCTAATCGACATAAACACCATGCAATAACCCACAAACGTAGGGGCGGCCACTGGCCGCCTTTTACAAATCCACAATAAATTAAAATATCACCCATAAACATTCAAAACAGGCTATCCACAACGGAATAGCCTGTTTTGATTATCTGGCGGTATCGCATTTATCCGTGCCTATCGGTGTTTATCAGTGGTTTAAAATGTTTTAATCCTCACGGATTTTCACAGTACCATTAGTGGTTGCCAATTTCAGATGCAGCCGCCGGGGGAATTGGTCAAAATCGGCACTCTTGCAGGACAACTGATTTTTCGACATTGCGCCCAAAATCATTTTGCCGGATACCTCGCAATCCACATTGCTCATGCGGCTAGTTTCGGCGGTGATATCGAGGCCGATATTTGAGGGCAGCTCGATTTGCACGCTGCCATTGCTGGTATAAGCCGCCAAAGTACGCTCGCCCTGCCAGTTTTCCGCGCCAATATCCTCAATGGCGATGGGGGCATTGCTGGTATGCATTTGCAGATTTGCGATATCGATATCCTCGACGGATATGCGGCCATTGCTGGTTTTTAGCGTGGCGTTTTCAGCACTCGTATCATCCAGGCTAATTTTGGCATTGCTGGTAGTAATATCCATTTGCCCGGCATGGACGCCATCTAGGGCTATGCCCCCATTGCGGGTAATCGCCGACAATTGGCCGATTTCGCTAATATCGTCAATCGCTATGGCGGCATTTTTGGTTTCCAAAACCATTTTGCCAATATTTTTCAAATCATCAACATCAATAGGGGCATTTTTGGTTTCGGCATGAATCAAATCGCAGGCCACCCGCGGCAAATAGCAGGTTATCCGCACATGGCGCATCATGTCGTAATCATAAAGCAGCTGGTGATGGCCGTCTTTATCCTCATAAATCAGCTTTGCCTCGGGCTTTCGCGCCGAATAATTGCCCTCTATTAAAACAAAATCCTCATCATGCTCATCAATTTTAATAGGCGCATTTTTTGCCAAAAGTTTCACGGACTCTATAGCATTGCCATTTAGCGGGTCGGATTTAAACGCAAATTTGGTAGATTTGCCCGCCACCACATTGCCCATAAAAATCTCTGGCAAATCGATATCAACATCGATATCATGCATTCCCTCGCGGATTTCATCGCCGATATTTTGTGCCAGATTTTTTGCCCAATTTGCTATATTGCCAACCCAGCCCATAGGTGGGATAGGGGGCAGCGGGCGCATGGGGCGCATGGCGCGCAAGGGGCGCGGGAAATTGCCAAAAATTTGGGGGCCATTTTCAAAATCCTCGTGGTCTTCGTGGTGCTCTTGCTCATCGGGGTCATAATCCTCGCGCTTGTGCTTTTTGTTGGGATTGATTTGGCGCGGGTCGATAGTATATACATGGGGCGCGGCCGCGGGCGGGGTTTCCGCCTCGGGAAATTGTTTCAAAAGCCCCATAGCCTCCTCCACATTGATTTTGCCCTCTTGCAGCATCTCTAAAATTTTCATTCTCTCATTCATAATTTTTTCCTCCTTCTAATAAATTATTGATACGGGTCAAAGCCCGGCTGATTGATGGGTGCTTCGCATTTTGTTATAACCTTCTGGGCGATTTTGCGGGCGATTTTTTTAATGGCCGCGCCTAATTTGCTCTCATAATAAACAACCAAAGTATTATTCATTGTAAATCCTCCTTATTCGCTCTGTTTGATTTTTATCAAAAAATGGCATAAAATTTTCTATTATTTCCGGCTCGGGCTGCACCGCCTCGAAATGGGCGACTATCGCATCCCGGTGCTTTCTGGCAAATGCCAGAATATTATCCTCTATGGCCTCATAATCCTGCTCCGCCAATAGCCGCATTAGCAATTCGGTTTTTAGTTCATTTCCCAAAAAGCCGATTATCATATCCAAATTGCGGCTTTCATTTCGCTCTAGCATTTTTATCATAATATCTCTGCGCTGGGCGGGGTTTGTATATGGCAAAATCTCGTCCAGGGCGTATTCATAATCGGTGGAATTTTCATCCTCGAAAATACTTTCGATAACATCATCCAATTGCTTTTGCATCCGCTCTAGCAATTTTTCAAACTGCCGCTCGCCCTCACCGCGCCCGGCCCCTAGGATGGCCTCGACACTGCAATTATACATTTTTGCCAAATCGGGGAAAAATACTACATCCGGCAGATTTTCGCCCCGCTCCCATTTGCTGACCGCCTGAGCCGAAACCCCTAGCTGGTCTGCCACCTGCCCTTGGGTTAGCCCCTGGGTTTTTCGTGCTGTGCGCAAGAACGCGCCGATATTGCTAATATCCAATGGCCAGCCCCCTTTGTCGGTTGGTTTGTTGCTGCTTCTAAATCTATTATACTACCCACAAACCACAAAATCAATAAACCGGTGGTTGAATTTGGGTTTAATTTTTGGTAGAATTAAAATATGTTTTGGAGGTGCTTTATGGATGCTTTAGATACTGCCATTGAATTGGTTGGGCGGCTGGATTTTATGGGGCTTGTTGGTTTGACTATTAGCAAGCCCATTGGGCGCGAAAAATATTTGCGGATAGCTATAGCCCGGGCGGGGAATGCTTTTCAGGCTAGTTGTTATTTTGATAATAAAGTTGCCCATCGGAATTTTTCCGATGCGGCGGAATTGGTTTGCGAGATTGAAAATTTATTGACGCGATATAAACAATTCGATTTTCGTTTTATAAATGAAGATATTTTGATTTTGGCTAATAAGGCCGGGCGGGTGAAAATTAGTCGCCGGGCGGCTTTGCGGGAATTTATTGCCCCCGCCGGGCATAATCGGGATAAAAACCATATTTTGGATATTGGGGATAGTTTGGCGTGGCTAAATGCCTTGGGGATTGCCGGGGCGGATGGGAAAATCAAGGCCGCTATGCAAAAGAAATTTCGGCAGATAAATCGGTTTTTGGAGATGATTGATGATGTGGCGGAGGGATTGCCTAAAAAATGCCGCATTGTCGACATGGGCTGTGGCAAGGGGTATTTGACATTTGGGCTATGGCATTATCTGAATCGCCAAAGGGGGCTGGATGCGACTATTATTGGCATTGATACAAAGACGGATGTAATTGCAAATTCCCAAAAATTGGCAAATAGATTAAATTTTGGGAATTTGCATTTTGAGGTGGGGGATATTGCTAAATATTCGCCAAAGGCCGCGCCCGATATGCTGATTGCCCTGCATGCCTGCGATACCGCCACGGATTACGCGCTGGCCGCGGGCATTTTGGGCGGCAGCAAAATCATTTTGGCCGCGCCCTGCTGCCAGCACGAGGCTTTGGGCCAACTGCAAAACCCCGCCATATCGCCGATTTTGCGCCATGGCCATTTCAAAACCGCGCTTGCCGCGATTTTCACCGACGGCCTGCGCGCCCTATTGCTCGAGGCGGCGGGCTACAAAACCACGGTTTTGGAATTTGTCGCGCCGGAGCATACCCCCAAAAACACCATGCTCCGCGCCATAAAAACCCGCCAAATAAACCCCGCCGCCCTCGCCCAATACCGCGAAATAGCCGCCGCCCATAATCTGCGCCCCACCCTCGCCGATTTGACGCAAAACTATTTCGACCAATTGGAACAAAACCCCAACCTTTGACGTTGTAATAACGAGGTGATATTATGAAAAAGATTTTGATTATTTGCGCAATGCTGGCTATGCTGGGGCTGGCGGCATGCGCCCATACCCCCGCCGCCCTGGCCGGCAATGCCCCGCCGCCGGAAACTACCGAGCAGCTGCCATGGCTGCCAACAGAGCCGCCAATGCCGCCTAGCGAGCCGGGCTTTTGGATGTATGTGCCGCCGGGGTCTGTCACCCCGCGCGGGATGCGGCTGGTGATGGTAAATGATTGTGATAGCCGCGATTATACCCATGGGGTCGATTTCCGGATAGACCGCTATATTGGCGGCGCATGGGAGCCCGCGCCTTTTGTCAATGAGGCCGTCTGGATTTTGCCCCTGCTCACTGTGCAGCGCGGGTTTATAAATGAGGAGGATATCGGCTGGCGATGGATTCATGGCGATTTGCCGCCGGGGCGATATCGCATAGCCCGCGAATTTAATTTTTCCGATGAGCATTTTGCCGAATTTGAAATTACCGAGGGCTGGGAGGCTTTTTATTATATTTGGCAAATAGAACAGGCGGCGATTGCCGCCGCCGCCCATGCCCGATTTGCCGGGCTTGATTTGCAAATTTTGGAATACTCATATCGGGGTTTGACATTTTCGATTACAAATAACAACCCGATTTATACGTATATTATCAACGGGGTTTTTGTAGGATGGAGCGATATTCATCCGGGCGGCGGCTCTAGCGGCGGTGTGGAATATAATATATATCCCGATTGGTGGGACGAGAGCGATTCATGGCCATTTGGCTCGGAAAAAAGCCTCGCCCCCGGCGAGGGGTTTGCCCTCACCATGGATTGGTATGATTCCCGCGGGGCAATGACTGCGCGACAAGGCCGCGCGCCGGATAGGGAAAATATTTTCCGGCTGGTATTCGACGTGGCATTGGATGTGGATGATGAATATATCGCCGCCAATTTTCGCCGCAGAATCCCCGGTTTGCCCAGCACACATCATAGAATTTACGCGCCGTTTGATATATCCCGCTAATTCATTGGCAAATGGATAATTTTGGCATTTTCTGCATCATTCATAAAAGCATTAAACAGCATATTTAAAACCAAATTCTCTAAATTCCAGCCCGGCGGGGTCATTACATTGCCTAGATTTGGCTCGACCCGCTTTATGATATGCAAACCAAAATTGCTAGGCACAATGCCGCTGATTTCGCCGATATTTAGCGCGCGGGTGGCATCGCAAAAAGCCTGCACCATCGTCCCCCGGGTGAATGTATATCCCCCGGGGTTTGCTATCATGCCCGGGTCTGCGCCATAATTTTCGATTAGGTCGGCAAAAATTTCGCCATCATTTGCCCGGGTGATTAAAACGCGGGCAAAAGCCTCGGCGGCGGCGGGGGTATCAAAATCATCAAAGCTCAAAAGAATATGCTTTGCCGCCACAATATCATCCAAAAGATATTGGCCAAAGCGGGGGACTTGTGCCGGGTTTGTTAAAATAGCGGCGATTAGATTGTTCCATAAAACATCAAAATAATAAATCTCGGCATGATGATAGCGGCTGGCTATGCGGCTGGCCGCCAGCGCGGCATTATATTCATCCGCCCCCATGGCCGAAATAATTTCATCTATATGATTGCTGATTTCCGACATAACTTCCGGGCCGACGGTAATGCCAATATTTTTGGCAAAATTTTCCATAAGAACCTGCGCGGCCGCGCCAAAAACCGCATCCTCGTAAAAATCAGCGCAATTTTCACAATCCTCCATGCCCAACATTTGCAGGATTTGCCCCAGCTCGAAATTTATCATATCGGTGCTAATGGGAATGCCATTTGCCCAGCCGCCTATTGCGCCGCGGCCAATGGGGGCTGTGCTAATAACCACCATAGAGCGATCCGCCAGCCAATCTACATAATACCCCACGCTCTCGACCAGCGCGCGAATGGGCAGCATTGTCGAGCCGCCGATAATTTGCGCGGCAACATCCAAATTGCGGGTATTTCCATTTATTGTAAAATTTTGGCTGCCGATATTTAGGACAATGGTATAATCGGTGCGGGAAAGGGTGACGGTGGGCGCATCCCAGCCCACCTTAAAACCCAAAGCCTCAAAAACCGCCCGGACAGGCACTAATGTGCGATTATCGACTATCGCGGGGCGGTCATTGGCAAAATCTACCAAAACCCCATCAATCACCACATCAATATCTCCGGCAAATACCGCCCGCGCCGGAATAAAAGCCAAAGCCACCGCCGCTAAAATTACAAAAAGTCTTTTGTGCATTTTGAAATCCTCCTCTAAAATGGTCTAATAAAAATATTTACAATAGGGTCGAAAATTATCCCTGCAAATCCCAAAATTATCAAAAAGGCCAATGCTATTTGCAAAACCTTTTCATATTGGGTTATTTTCAGCCCCCATGTGGGGCGCAGGGCGGATATTAGCAGATTTCCATTTAATGGATAAATCGGAATAAAATTGAAAATGGCAAAAGCAAAATTAAACCGCCCGATATGATAGAGCATCCAATATATCGCGCTGGCCGGCAAAACGCCAACGCCCGCCATATATAGCCGACCGGGGATAATCTGCGCCAAAATCATGGCGGTCGAGCCGACAATGATATTGACAGCAAAAGGCATGGCGAAAATCAAAATCATGCCCATATTGCGATTTCGCCAGCCAAAGGGATTTAGCCGCACAGGCATAGCCCAGCCATAGCCAAAAATCAGCTTTATCAAAAAGCCCAATATATCCACGAATTTAAATGGATTCGACCGAGGGCGGGGGCGGGTGGCGGCATCATGGGATATGCGGTGATTCACAATCACTTTGGCATATTCATGCACCATAATAGCGATAAAAACCCCGGGAATACGCACTATCCAAGGCAGTATAGTATTTAACATATCAGCTCTCCTAAAGTTTCATATCAGAAAATATTATACCAACATCCCCATGACGGTAAACCCGCCCGCCCAGCTCGGGCAAAAGGGCAAAGGGGGTGGAATTTTCGGGATTTATGTTTTCGGCGCATTGTATATAGTCGTGGAATCGGGATTTTGGCAGGGGATTTATATCATGGGCGCGGTAAAATATGTCAAAATCCAGCGCGGCGGTGCGGCGCAGCATTGCGGCATAATCGGCAATCATTAGGGATTCGCGCAGAAACATCCATGTTAAATCATTTGCACAATCGGAATTTAGCAAAACCCCATGCTCTCGCGCCAAAAGGCCAATAGACCCGGGGGTATGCCCCTCCATGGGAATAATTTCCATAATCAGGCCGCCTAAATCAAAGGCCTGTCCCGCAGATAAATCCACCAGCTCGCAGCAGCCCTTGTGAATAAAATCGTTTTCATTAAAATCCGGCGGCAGATTTCGCGGAATGGCCAAAATATTTCGCCGCGCCGTGCGGGATGTATGGCGCAGGCATAGCTCGCGGTCTGCCGGGTGGATATAGGCGCGCGCAAATTCCGCCGCGCCTCCGGCATGGTCGCCATGGCCATGGCCCAAAACCACATCCAGCGGCAAATCCGTAATTTCGCGAATGGCCGGCAAAAGCGGCATTATCCCAAAGCCGGTATCAAATAGCAAAGCCCCGGTTTTGCCCACGCACAAATAGCAGTTTGTGATTAAATCCGCCTGCCGCGCCTCGCCCCCTATGCCCTCATATGAAATCGCAAAAAGCCAGGGCTGGAGTTTGTGAATTTTCATTTAAATATATCCCGCCTCTACAAATTTTTTGTGAACAGCCCTAGCGGCGCGCTCGGCATCATCTATCGCCACCAAAACCGATGTGCGTATTTCGGATGTTGAAATCATATGGATATTTATGGTGGCATCATAAAGAGCCTCGAATAAAATCGAGGGAATGCCGGGGTTTGTGGCTGCGCCTGCGCTGATTACGGATAGTTTTGCAATATCCGCCTCATGGCTAATGGCGGAAAAGCCGATGCGGCCGCGGTTTTCGTTTAGCGCATCTATGGCCGCATCCATCTCGCTTTTGGCCACAATAAACGAAATATCCTTTAACCCATCGCGGGTGATGGATTGGCTCACCATATCCGCGCTGATATTTCGCCGATTTAGCGAGCTAAATACGCGAAACCACACCCCCGGCGCATTTGCGATTCCATCGAGGGAAATCCGCGCGATATCGCGGTCTATGGTAACACCGCTAATAAAAAGCCCCTCCACTTTGCCATCCTCCTTTACAATAGTGCCGCCGCATGTGCCGGTGCTAGATAGCACCACCAGCCGCACCCCATGTTTTTTTGCCAAAGATACAGAGCGGCATTGCAATACCTTCGCGCCCAGAGCCGCCATTTCAATCATTTCATCATAGCCGATAACGGCCAGCCTTTTGGCATCGGGCACAATGCGGGGGTCGGCGGTGAAAATGCCATCAACATCGGTGTAAATCCGGCATTCGTCCGCATTCAAAGCCGCCGCCAAAGCCACCGCAGTAACATCCCCGCTGCCTCGCCCGAGGGTAACCACATCATCATGACGGTTTACCCCCTGAAACCCGGCAACAATAACCACCTGCCCCCGGTCTAATTCTGAATTTATTCGATATGTGTCAATATTTTTAATCCGTGCATTAAAATGAATGCTGCTGGCGGAAATCCCCGCCTGCCGCGCATTTAGCGAAATCGCCTGCAATCCCATTTTTTGCAAAGCCATAGCCATCAATGCCACAGACTGCTGCTCGCCAATGGACAATAGCATATCCAGCTCGCGCCGGCTGGCCTTAGGATTGACGCTATCAGCCAAAGCCAGCAAATCATTAGTAGTTTTGCCCATAGCCGAAAGCGCAACAACCACCCGCGCCCCCGATGCAGCCATATCCCGAATCTGCCCCGCCGCATTTTCAATCAGCGAAACATCCGCCAAAGACGACCCCCCAAATTTCATAACAACAAGCATTAGCAAAACCTCCCATAAATAAATATATCATTTTTGACGATAAATTGCAATATCTTTATTTGTAACTATTGCAATCCGCAACAAAAAGTAGTATAATGACTATATATATCAAAAAATAAAAGGGGCTGGAAAAATGAGGAAATTTTTGTTATTTTTTGCAATAATTTTTGCGAGCAATACGCTTGCGGTTTACGCAAACCCCATCCCCGCCCCAGATATCCATGCGGGAGCATATATCCTAATAGACGCCGCCAGCGGCCGCATAATGCGCGGCCATGATATCCACCGCCAAATGTTCCCCGCCTCAACAACAAAAGCAATCACAGCCATTTTGGCCTACGAACACATAGGCATGGACGACCTAATAATCGTCGGCAATGAAGTCACCATTTTGCCCCATGATTCCGCCCGCGTAGGCCATGACCCCGGCGAGGCCATCTCCGGCAAAAATCTTTTGCGCGGCATGCTAATAGGGCCTGGCAATGATACAGCAAATGTGGTTGCCATGGAGGTCGCCCGCCGAATCAGCGGCAATCCCGATATCCCCTTTAGCGAGGCACAGCGGCTTTTCGCCCAGCTAATGACCGCCCGCGCCCGTGAATTAGGCGCGCGCAATACAAATTTCGTAAATCCCCATGGCTATCATCATCACAATCATTTTTCAACAGCATATGATTTGGCGCGCCTAGCCCGCGCCGCCCTAGCCATCCCCACCATCGCCGAAATCGCCGCCACCCCCGCATTTGCGGGCTATATGGCCGGCGATTATCCCGCGCCCCCATCCCCCTGGCGCAGCTGGCGCTCGGCAAACGAGCTAATAGGCACAGGCGCAAATAGCTACCCATATGCCATAGGCTTTCGCACCGGCTTCACAAACATGGCCGGCCAAAGCATGATTTCCGCCGCCGAGCGCGATGGCATTCGCCTAATAGCCGTCACCCTAAATTCCCCAGTCCTAGAAACCGGTCCAACCCGCTGGCGGGATAATTATTTGCTTTTTGAATATGGATTTATGAATTTCTCATATCACACAATCCATTCGGCCTACACCCCCCTAGGAATAATCGACATCTACAACCCCCGCCTAGACGACGCCGGCACCCTAGAATTTTTCGCCACATCATACGCAATACGCTTCCTAAGCTATGCCGAGCGCGACCGCCTGCAAACCCAAATAACATTCCGCCCCCAGCTAATCGCCACGGGCGATGAATACACAAACCCAAACGGCCAAACCCTGCTCTATGCCCCAATTGAGGACGGCCAAATAATAGGCACCATCACCTACATCCTAGACGACGCCATCATCTTTTCCGCAAACCTACTAGCCGCCCGCTATGTCCCCCTGCGCACAGTCAATTCCGACGTAGACTACCACTGGGAACGCTTCGTGGCCGCCTTCCTATCCCGCTCCGCCCTGCCCTACTGGATAGCCGCCACCTCCGTATTAACTCTCCTTTTGGTGTTAATCCTCTTATTAAGAAATAATATTCGCAAAAAGAAAAATCGCTACAACTTCAAAATGAAATACTAGATGGGGTGGCATAATGAAAGCGAGCGAACTAACCCGATTAGCAAAGAAAAAGGGTTGCCACATAAAGCGGCATGGCGCAGCTCATGATATTTGGATTGACCCAAAAACCGGCAATACAGCCGCAATACCGCGCCACCCCAGCAAAGAAATAGCAACCGGCACTGCCCATAATATCATGAAGGATTTGGGGCTGAAATAATTATTTCCCGGCTTTTGAGAAAGGATGACAAACTATGCAATATGCCTATACCGCCATATTTACGCCGGAGGAAAACGGCCTTTATAGTGTCAATTTCCCTGATTTGCCCGGATGTTATACCAGTGGCGATAATATACCCGATGCCGTTAAAATGGCGCAGGATGTTCTTTGTTTAACACTGTATGATATGGAGCAGGATAAAAAGCAAATACCTGCACCTAGCAAGCCTAGGGATATTCAAACTAGCGGCGAGCAGTTTATTAGCGTTGTCGCTGTGAATACGGAAAATTACCGCCGCTTTTATGAAAACAAATCTGTTTTGCAAACTCAAGAGTAAGAGGAGGCCTTTAAATGAAAGTAATAATGCTTGCAGATGTTCAGGGAGTGGGGAAAAAAGACCAAATTGTGGATGCAAAAGACGGATATGTCAGAAATTTCCTATTTCCGAAAAAATTGGCAATAGAGGCAACAAAAGCCAACCTAGCCATGCTAGAGGGCAAACAAAAAACCGAGCGCGCCCGCCATGCCGCCGATATCGCCGCGGCCAAAGAGCTAAAAGCCAAGCTAGAATCCGCCCCCATCACCATGGCCGTCAAAACAGGCGAGGGCGGCCGCCTTTTCGGCTCTGTCACCAACAAAGAAGTATCCGCCCACCTATCCACCCTCCTAAACATCGACATAGACCGCAAACGCATTACCATGCCCGCCTCCCTAAAAACCACCGGCGAATACACCGTAGACATAAAACTCCACACCGAAGTATCCGCCGCCCTAACCCTGCACCTAATTTCCATCTAATCCCCTTATTTTTGGGCTATCTTTCGCAGGGTTGCGATAATGTGGTTTGCGGCGTCTTTGGCATTTGGGAAATCTTTGTCTAGCAATAAATCGCCATAGTGTGCAATGCGCGCTCTGTTTGGAGGCAGAGCCAAATTGTCGCGGATGCGTATATGGGGCAGTTTGCGTAGGCCATCGTGATTTTCTGGTGCGCCGATTTCTGCGCGTAGGCCTTTGATTTTTTCCGCCAAATCATGCTCGGTACACATCTCCACCATATTTATTCCAAAATCCACAAGGATTTTGTCTTGGTTGTCGGATTCGCCAAGGGCGATAAATTTTAGATATGAATTGATATCATTCGCGTCTGGCTCGCCGCGAAGCTCGGCTAGTATGTTTTCGCGGCTTTCTCTGGCATGGGGCAGATTGCCCGCGGCGGCGATTGCCTTTTCTTTTTCGCCCATTTTGAAATAGATAAAGCATATCGCGGCGCGGGTGGTGTGGCGTACTTTTTCGGAGGGATTGCCCGATAATACACGCTCGCAGTAATTCGCCGCTTGTTTTAGTTTGGCGGGGTCGTCGTCCAGGGAAAGTGCCAGCGCGAGCTCGGACATTAAATCCTCATCGCCGGGGAATGTTTTTAGCGCGCTGGCATAAATATCGGCGGCGGCGGCATTATCGCCATTGCGCAAATGCGCCTGCCCGGCCTTAAAAATCGCCGCCCGCGCCTCGGTTTCGTTAATTTTATCCATGCCGATAATCGCATCTATGCTCACCCGGAATAAATTGGCAAGCGCGGGGAGCAGGGCGATATCGGGATGGGTGTCGCCCCGCTCCCATTTGCTAATGCTCTGCGGCGAAACACCGATTGTTTCCGCCATTTCCTCCTGCGTCCAGCCCCTGTTTTTGCGCAATGCCTTTAGATTTTCTGCAATAAAAAGCATAATATTCCTCCCGAAAGTTATTTGATTATAAGTATACAATCAAACAGGCCAAAAGTCCATATCTCGCTGGGCGAGAAAAAATCAACTCTCGGGCGAATCGCCTAAAGTTTATAATAACTCCATGAAAATTTGTGATCACATTCGGGGCATCTAAACACAGGCTCATCATCCATTTCATACCCGTATCCCATCAGGATATTCCCATCATCAGAAACCCCAGCTCTTGGGTCGAAAACCAAGCCATGCTCTTTGCATTTTGGGCAAACACCTGCGCGCAGGTTTCCAAAAAAACTGCCGCATTGCATTTTTACCTCGTTTCCTTCTGCTTTGCTACAAATTCTGTTAGAGCGACCCATTTCGATTAGCAATCGATTTGTGCATTTATCACAGCCTGCGCCTAATTCATGCAGCTTCATTGCTCGCATCCCCAATTTATACAATTCATGTCTTTCGTCATTTTTTGAATTGTTTGCTGGCCGACTAGTGCTGGGCGGTTTTGGATTATAGGTCGGCCGGGTGGTAGGTTTGTACATTTGAGGCTCAGGAGGACTATCATCCCTGAGACTCCACCAAACTATCGCTATAATCCAAAATGCCAAAATAACAAAAAATACCATCTTCAGTCCCCCTGTCATAATATAACCAAATTCCTATAACAATCTTTGCTCTTGCTAATTGTCTGCAATATAATTATATCACATCCATTTTGCTTTTGCAACCTAAAAATTTGCAAAAATAAATAATTGGATTGTTTAAAGGCTGATTTTGCTCTTGTATAATTAAAGCGGGGTGAATTTGATGCCAAACAATTATCATAAATATTATTTGCATCTTGGTTTGAATATCGCATATTATCGAAAGCTAAAGAGCATGACGCAATTTCGCCTGGCAGAAATCGCCGGAATTAGCCGAACGCATATGTCTAATATCGAGGCACCGGGCATGGATAAGTCCGTATCTCTGGATGTGCTTTTTTCAATCGCAGAATCGCTGGGGGTCGAGCCGGGCAAATTGTTGGATATTCGTGAATAATTTTGCATAGACAAAAAGCGGATGCTTCGCGCAGGAGGCATCCGCTTTTTGTCTGCTTATGTAAAGATGCGCGTTGTTAGTCGGCTATGGTTTCAACGCAATAGCCCGCGTGGCCGCATTTTGTGCAGGTTAGCCAGCGGGCTTTTGTTGTGCCGCTGGTGAAAAGGATGGTTTTGAATGGGGGTTTGAAAACGGCATTGCATTCGGCGCAAATGAAGGCTGTGTTTTTGTAGTGATGTTTGGCGAGAAGCACCGCTAGTAGCTGGGTGGCTGGGAAGACGATTGCGAAGGGAATCCATGCCCCCCTCGTTATCCATAGCGCGATTGTGCCAAGGGTCGGCAGGCTCATCAGGCAGGCGATTGCCACCAGCCTTTTGAATCTTGTGCGTACTATTTTGTTTTTTTCCATCATGCTCTCTATGTCAATGATTGAATTTACCGGGATTGTGGTTTTGTTACGGATGCTGTCTTTGATGGCCTCGATTGTTTCGAGCTGCTTTTGCCGCTCGCCGATTTCGCTGGCTAGCAGCTTTGCTTGCTCGTCGAGCAGCAGCATCAGCACCTTTGCCGGCGATTCGCTCTCTAAAATGCCCTTGATTAGCTCCAGCGAAAGACCGATGGTTTTTAGTGTGCATATTAGCCGCAGTTTGGTCAGGTCGTCGTCGGTATATAGCCGCCGGCCTCCCTCGGTTAGGTCGCTGGGTATCAGCAGCCCCTTGGTGTCGTAAAACTGCACCGTCCGCACCGTGACATTGCACAATTTCGCCATTTCCCCGGTTGTGTATTTTGACATAGAAATCACCTCCTATCCCCAATAATACAGCATTACCCTGCGTCACAAGCAATAGGTTACGCTAGGGGATTTTTTCAAAGAAAACAGAGCCGCCCAGCAATGGCTGGGGCGCATAAAAGCTGGAGGCCGCCCGGCGGCCGGTTATTTGGCCATGTTGATTATTGCCCCATGCCATGATTTCGCCGTTTTGCATTATTGCGATCATATTTAGTGCGCGGGCAAATATTTTTTGGGTGTCTTCCAGGATGCGCTCGGGCGTATTGCGGTTTGCGGTTGTTCCGTTTCCTAGTCTGCCTGATGTGTTTACGCCCCAGGTATATAGGCCGCCATCAGCCGTGACCGCCGCCGCTGATGTTCCCGCCGCGGAAATGGAAACCACGTTTTCCATAAGCAAAATGGGATATGGAGCATCATTATAATCGCCAGTGCCTAGCTGTCCCATATTATTTCCGCCCATTACCCAAAGGGCATTGTCGGCGGTAATCACCATCGAAAAGGCAAAGCCTGATGCCATATCTATAACATTTTCCATGATTTTAACAGGATGCATTTGCATAAGATCGGCATGGTCTTCGTGAGGGCTTCGCAGCAGCTCCCCGCTCGCCGCCCAGCCTACCCCCAAAGCAAAAACATGCCCAAACCCCCACAGGCTACCATCCGCCCGCAGGGCTAAATTGCTGGAATGGCCGCCCGAAATCGCAATAACATCATCCATGATTTTTCTGGGATGGGGGCTCATGGTATTTATGGAATAATTTCGCAATGTGCCGCCGCGCATTTTGCAGCCCCATGCCCATAGCACGCCGTCATAGGTAATCGCCATTGTATGATGAATGCCAACAACAACCGATTTTACATTTTCCATTATTCGGATGGGGTCGAATCTATTTGCAAAACTGCCATCGCCCAGCTGGCCAAAATCATTCCAGCCCCAGCCATATAGATTGTTGCAAACGGTAATCGCCATGGCATGGCCGCGAGAGCCGGAGAGATTTCCGCTCCCAAAAGCATTCACATACCGCGCAGGAGCGGCCAAATTTACAGGAATCGGCGACAAATCGATTTCAAAACCGGACATCAGCCGGCCATCTAAAACCTGCCCCCAATGCCAAACCCTGCCATTGGCATCAATCACATGCACAGCCCGATTCCCCAGCGCAATGCCAACAACCGACCCCTCTAAAACAGCCCGCTCCTCTGTCTCGCGAAAATACCACCAAGCCACCATCATCCCGGCAACAATAACAACACAAGCAATTGTCGATAAAATGGTTTTTTTATCCATATCAATCCCCCCTTTTTTTGATTATATTAAAACCGTTGTTCGTTTTGAACAACGGTTTTAATCGTGGATATGTTATTTTGCATATTCGATAGCGCGGGTTTCTCGGATTAGGTTTATTTTGATGTTGCCGGGGTATTCTACTTCGGTTTCGATTTTTTTGGCGACTTCGCGGGCTAGGTGGGTTAGGCCGGCGTCGTCGACTACTTCGGGGATTACGATTAGGCGCAGCTCGCGGCCGGCCTGGATGGCAAAACTTTTTTCGACGCCCTCAAAGGAATCGGCGATTTCTTCGAGTTTTGTTAGGCGTTTGATATAGCTTTCTAGGGTTTCGCGGCGAGCACCCGGGCGGGCGGCGGATACCGCATCGGCGGCTATTACCAGCACCGAAATGATATTTGTGGCCTCAACATCGCCATGGTGGGCCTCGGTGGCATTGATAATAATATCACTTTCCCGATATTTGCGCAAAACAGCCACGCCCAAAGACACATGCGAGCCATCCTGCTCATGGTCGATAGCTTTGCCGATATCATGCAAAAGCCCGGCGCGCTTTGCCATATTTATATCAACGCCCAGCTCGCCGGCCATTAGGCCGCATAAATGGGCAACCTCAATAGAATGGCGCAAAACATTTTGGCCATAGCTTGTCCTATATCGCATTTTGCCCAGCATCCGCACCATTTCTTGATTTAGGCCATGCACGCCGGTTTCAAAACAGGCATCCTCGCCGGCTTTGCGAATGCTTTGGTCTACCTCTTTTTTGGCTTTTTCTACCATTTCTTCAATACGGGCGGGATGGACGCGCCCATCCACAATCAGTTTTTCCAGAGCGATTTTGGCAATTTCGCGTCGAACCGGGTCAAAGCCGGATAAAATCACGGCTTCCGGCGTATCATCAATAATCAAATCAATGCCGGTGAGAGATTCGAGGGTGCGGATATTTCGCCCCTCTCGGCCGATTATTCGGCCTTTCATTTCATCGCTAGGCAAAGCCACCACAGAAACCGAACTTTCGGTAATATGGTCTACAGCGCAACGCGAAATGGCAATAGACAAAATCTCTTTTGCTTTTTCATTGGCTTCGAGCTTTGCTTTTGCCTCTAAATCCTTGATTAGCAGGGCGGACTCCACACGCACATCCTGCTCAATCGCACTAAGCAAAAACTGCCGCGCCTGTTCCTGGCTCATTCCGGCGATACGCTCTAGCTCGGCGATATGCTTTGCCAGCACAGCCTCGGCCTCTTTTTGCTTTTCATCCAGCCCCTCGATTTTCTTTTGCAAAACTTCTTCTTTTTTTGAAAAGGAGTCTGATTTTTTATCGAGCTGCTCCTCTTTTTGCAAGACCCGCTTTTCTAGGCGGTTTACCTCGTTTCGGCGGTCTTTTGCTTCTTTTTCAATTTCGTTTTTCGTTTTGATGCTTTCCTCTTTTGCTTCTAGCAAAATCTCTTTTTTCTTCGACTCGGCATCTCGCCTCGCCTCCTCTTTGATATTCTCTGCGTCTTTCTCAGCAGAGCCAATCAGTGCTTCGGCAATTTTTTTGCGATAGATAAATCCAAGAAAAAAGGCGGCAGGCAAGCATACAACGGCGGTTATCACCGCCACAATTATCGTTTGCGTAACCAGCACCTCCTAAGTGCACAAAATAAATTCACCTTTCATTGTACAATTTTTTCACCCAAATGTCAAGCAAACCAGCAAATTTTTTTGGGAAAATTTCTAAAAGGGGTGTTCATATGTTCGCAGGCGATACATTCCAGTTATCGCGGATTTATAAAAGGCGGCCAATGGCCGCCCTTACGTTTTGCGCGCAAATATAGGTTTTAAAGGTTTTATCTGTGGTTATCTGTGGTTATCCGTGGTTGAAAAAATCTTTATTGACATTTTTGTGGTTGGGTGGTATAATTGGGGATAGGTAAAATTTAGGCCTCGCGCTGCGGATTCAGTGCGGGGTGTTTAGTTTGTGGATGTTTTGACGAGAGGATAGCTGTGGATGGATAGAGATGGGATTGTTGTGGTTGAGGGTTTGTGTTATGAATATCAGGCGTTTTCTGCGGATGATGAGCAGGGGGTGCGGACTGTTGCTTTGGCGGGGGTGGATGCGGAGGTAGCCCGCGGGGAATTTGTTGCCGTTTTGGGGCATAATGGCTCGGGGAAATCTACTTTTGCAAAGCATTTGAATGTGCTTTTGCAGCCTAGCGATGGGGCGGTTTGGGTGAAGGGGCTTTGTACTGCTGAGGGTGAAAATATTTGGGAAATACGCCGCTCGGTGGGGATGGTTTTTCAGAATCCTGATAATCAGATTATTGCGACTATTGTGGAAGAAGATGTGGCTTTTGGGCCGGAGAATTTGGGTGTTGAGCCTGCGGAGATTCGGCGGCGGGTGGATGAATCTTTGGCGAGTGTTGGGATGGGGGAATATGCCGATAGCCCGCCGCATCGCTTGTCTGGCGGGCAAAAGCAGCGCATTACCATAGCCGGGGTGCTGGCTATGCGGCCGGATATTATTGTGCTGGATGAGCCGACCGCTATGCTCGACCCTATTGGGCGCAAAGAGGTTATTAGCACCGTGCGGCGGCTGAATCGCGAGGCGGGGATGACTGTGATTTTAATAACGCATTATATGGACGAGGCCGCGCAGGCTGACCGGGTTATTGTGATGGAGGATGCGCGGGTGGTGATGGAGGGCGCGCCGGCGGCGGTTTTTAGCCGGGTGGACGAGCTAAAGGCTATTGGGCTGGATGTGCCGCAGACTACCGAAATCGCATACCGCCTGCGCCAGCAGGGTTTTGATATAAGCGAGGGGATTTTGAGCGCAGAGGATTTGGTGGATGAAATATGTCGATTATTATTACCGAGCTAGGCTTTACCTATAGCCCCGGCACGGCCTTTGAAAAGACCGCGCTGGCGGGGATAAATCTGGAAATAGCCCGGGGCGAATTTATTGGGCTAATCGGCCATACCGGGTCGGGCAAATCTACTTTGATTCAGCATTTTAATGCCCTTTTACGGCCGACTGCCGGGAGCATTACCATAGATGGCGAAAATATTCATGCGGACAAAAGCCGGCTAAAGGCCATTCGGTCGAAGGTTGGGCTGGTTTTTCAATACCCCGAGCATCAGCTTTTTGAAATGACGGTTTTTAAGGATGTGGGTTTTGGGCCGAAAAATTTGGGGCTGGCGCAGGCAGAAATAGGTGAGCGAGTGCGCTCTGCGCTGGAGATTGTGGGGATTGCGCCGGAGCTTTTTGAAAAATCGCCATTCGAGCTATCCGGGGGGCAAAAGCGGCGGGTGGCTATTGCGGGGGTTTTGGCTATGCGGCCGGAGATTTTGATTTTGGATGAGCCCACTGCGGGGCTAGACCCTCGCGGGCGGGATGAGATTTTGGGGCAAATCAAACAAATGCATAGCCGGCTGGGGCTGACGGTGATTTTGGTTTCCCATAGCATGGAAGATATTGCCAAATTGGTTGAGCGGATTATTGTGATAAATCGGGGCAGGATTGTGATTACGGGTAGTCCGGCACAGGTTTTTGCTGACCCGCAAATGCTGGAGGATATTGGCTTATCCGCCCCCCAGACCGCGTATGTGATGCAGGCATTGGCTAGGCGGGGGATTGATTTGGGGGATGATATTTTTACTGTGGATGCCGCGGTGGCTGCTATTGCTGAAAAGATTAAAGGCGTTTAAACCACTGATAAACACCGATAGGCACGGATGAGAGCTTGTGTCCGCGGGGTGTTGGTTGTTGGGGTTTTTGGTAGGCGGCCAATGGCCGCCCCTACGGGTTGCAGGATTTATGTTTATAATTGATGGAGGGTGGATTTGGTATGCCGGAATATATTAGCAATATGCGCCGATTTATTGGGCGCGAGCGGCTATTGACGGTGGGTTGCTCGGTGGTTATTTATGATGGCGGGCAGCTGCTTTTGCAGCGGCGGGCGGATAATGGCCGCTGGATGTGTGCCAGCGGAGGGTATTTGGAAATGGGTGAAACGCCGGAAGCCGCCGCCGCTAGAGAGCTTTTCGAGGAAACCGGACTGACCGCCCATTCTTTGGAATTATTGGGAGTATTTTCCGGCGAGGATTATTTTTACACATATGAAAATGGGGATAATGTGGCAATAGTGGATGTCGCCTATTTTTGTGATAATTTTTCCGGCGAGCCTATGCCCCAGCCCGGCGAAGTGGCGGAATTGCGCTGGTTTGCCATTGATGATTTGCCAGAAAATATGGCAAATACATCGCGAAATAGCATTAACAAAGCAATCGAATTTATTGCAAATAAATAATCGAGGTGGATAAATGCGCGGGATTGGTAGTATTACTATTGGCCAGTATTACCCGGTGAAAAGCTATGTTCATGGGATGGATGCCCGGGCGAAATTGTTTATTATGGTGGTTTTTATTACATCCATATTTTTTTTGCGTAGCTTTTTTAGCTATGGGTTTACATTGCTTTGTATAGCCGCCGTTTTGCGGGTTTCAAAAGTGCCGGCGCGGTTTGTTTTGCGCGGGTTGCGCCCGATTATTTTTATTATTTTGTTTACTGCCATATTAAATATTTTTTTCACACAAGGCGGCGTGGTTTTGGTGCATGTTGGGTTTATACGGATAACTAGCCTGGGGCTGGCTAATGCATTGCGGATGGCATTGCGATTTACATTGCTCATAATAGGCTCATCTTTGCTAACGCTGACCACAACTCCAATCCAGCTAACCGCCGCTATCGAATCCGCGCTTGGGCCGCTAAAGCGCATCGGCGTGCCGGCCCACGAGATTGCTATGATGATGACAATCGCCCTGCGCTTTATCCCTACCCTCATCGAGGAAATGGACAAAATCATGAAAGCCCAAATGGCGCGGGGCGCGGATTTTGACACCGGGGGGATTATCAAAAAGGCGAAAAGCATGGTGCCGCTGCTGGTGCCGCTATTTATATCCAGCTTTCGCCGGGCGGATGAGCTGGCTTTGGCCATGGAGGCGCGCTGCTATCGCGGCGATATCGGCCGCACAAAAATGAATACCCCCCGCATGACGCGGGTTGATTTTATCGCGCTTTTGGCCGTGGGGCTATATATTGCCGCCATTGCGCTAATCGAGATTGCCACAAGAATGGCATGAGGAGGATTTGTATGAAAATTGACAAAAAACACGCAGCGGAGCTTTTTGCCCAATGGAAGGAAATTTGCGAGGCGGATAATGGCGGCCTTTGGGGCATTGATTTGCATACGCCATTTATGTTTATTGACGAGCAGCGGAATGTGGTGGCCAATTGCGCCGATGGCGAGGGGCGGTTTGTGGCGGACGGGGATGTTTTTGTTGGGAAATTCCCCGAGGATATGGCCTTTGCCGCTACTAGCGTGGATGTTTATGGAAAAAGCTGGGGGACAATGCCTTGGTTTATGGTTGAAACGGGGCATAAAGATGCCGTAGATACCATGATTCACGAGGGTTTTCATTGTATTCAGCCAAAACTTTTTGGGAAAAATAAATTGCAGATAAATAATGGGCATTTAAATAAGCCGGCGGCGCGGCTATTGGTTTTGCTAGAGATGCGGGCATTGCTTTTTGCTTTTGAAAACGAGGGCGAGGCGCGCAAAAACGCCATTGCGGCCGCTTTGCGTTTTCGCGAAAACCGCATGGCGGCGGATAATAAAATTTTAGACGAGGCCGTCAATGAAATAGGCGAGGGCACGGCTGTGTTTACCGAGTGTAAACTAACCCATACCCGCGAGGAGCTTATTGCCAAATTTACCAAAGATATCAATACGGCGGCGAATCTGGATTCTATGGCGCATTTTTCGGGCTATTTGCTGGGCGCGCTGCTTTGTTTTATGATTGACGAGCTAGACCCGGCGGCCAAGCGCGCCTTTCGCGCCGATACCATTATGGCCGATATTTTGCAAAAAGCGGCGGGGATTACCGAAATTCCGGCGTTTGAGGCAATTGATACCCAGCTATATGGCCATGATGAAATCGCCGAGCAAATCGCCGCAAAGGAAAAGAAAAATGCCGAAATGATGGCGGGCTTTTTGGAAAAATTTACAAAAAAGCCGACCCTCACTATTTTGGGCGAGGGCGGCGGGGGTATTCGCGGGCAAATAATCCCGGTGGATGGCTTGGGGACTGTGCTAAAAGGCCGCTATGAATACCATGGCGAGATTGGGCGGATGATTATCGAGCATGGCGAGGCCTTGAGTGTGGAAAAAAATGTATATAAGGTGTCGGCGGAAAATATGCGGCAGGAGGGCGATAGACTAATCGGCATAGACTGGGAAATCGATTTGGCCGTGGGGCATAAATTGGTTCAGGATGGGGAAAATTTCACAATTAGTATGTGAAGCGATTTATGTCATCCCTGTCCAAACCCGGATGCAGACTGAGATTTATCCCATTGCCAATAATATTTGCCAGCCAATTAACAACCTCGCCGATTTCTTTCGGCGTGACAAACATATTGCCATCATATGGCGCGAGGGTTTCGCGGATGGCATGGTATTTTTCCTGATTTTGCAAATTTCGCAGGGTATCGAAAAAGCCCTGGCTATCCGCCAGATTTTCGGGGATATGGGTATTCATTTCGGCGAGCATCATATCTAGGGTGTCGTTTACGAGCGTCGCCGCATCCACCACCGTTGGCACGCCTATCGCAATCACCGGAACGCCCAGAGTTTCGCGGTTTAGGGGCATGCGGGTATTACCCATGCCCGCCCCGGGGGAAATGCCGGTGTTTGTTAATTGCAAAACGGAGTTTATACGATTAACGCTCCGCGCCGCCAGTGCATCTATAGCGATTATCAAAGTCGGTTTAACATGGCTAACCAAACCCCGCACAATCTCGGCGGTTTCAATCCCGGTCAAGCCCATAACCGACGGCGCAATCGCGCCAACCGACAGCACCCCGCCAGCCAGTTCGTCCGGCAGGGTATCCATAATATGGCGGGTAATCAGGGTTTTGCCAATCACCTTTGGCCCCAGCGCATCCGGGGTGACATTTCGATTGCCCAGCCCAATCACCAGCGTATTTTCCTTTGAAAAATCCACGCACAAATCGGCGATGCTTTGCGCCAAAATCTCGATAATGCGCTCGTGGATATCGATATCATTATGGCGCAGGGCGGCGGATTCTATGCTGATATAGCTGCCCTGGGGCTTGCCCATTTTGGCTGCCCCGGCCTCGTTTTGGATATGGATTGTGTTGATTTCAATGCCGTCCTCCTGCTGGGTTTTTATGCTCACACCCTCGATTTCGCTGATATCCTCGCCCAGACTTTCCGCCATTTCCAAAGCTAGGTCTGTGTAAAAATTATCCATTTGGCTCACTCCCATTTTTTGATTATTGTTTGACAAATACAAGGAGGTTATGCACATTATGAAAAAGACGATTCATTTGGCCGGGGGCTGTTTTTGGGGGGTTGAAAAATATATGGCGCGGGTTTGCGGCGTTTTGGAAACCGAGGTGGGATTTGCCAATGGCGATTTGCCAAACCCCACCTATGAGCAGGTTTATACCGGCACAACCGGCCATGCGGAAACCGTCCGCATAGTCTATGATTCCACAAAAACCGATTTATCACAAATTTTGGAAAAATTCTATCGGGCAATCGATCCCACCGCCATAAACCAGCAGGGCGACGATATCGGCACACATTACCGCACAGGCATATATTTCACCGACCCCGCCGACGAGCCAATAATCCGCCAATCCTTAGCCGCCCTAGCCACAAAACACACCGCCCCAATAGCCACCGAAATCGCCCCCCTAGCGGCATATTACCCCGCCGAGGAATACCATCAAAAATATTTGGAAAAAAATCCCGATGGCTATTGTCATATTGATTGTGAAATCCTAGACTAATACTGGCTGCGGAGGATGTTGAAGGTTTGCATTAGGTCTAGGCGGCCGTAGCCCCATTGGTCGCTGGGGTAGGTTGCGCCGGGGTCGCGGGTGCAGCCTTGTTGGAGAAAGGCGCGGATGCGGAGGTTGTTTAGGTTTTTGTAGTGGTCGTCGATTATGCCCCATTGGAGCATTAGGGCGGCCGCGCCTGTGGTGATTGCCGCGGCGACGCTTGTGCCGCTCATTGTGCCATAGCCCCAGGGGTATGCGCCTAATACATCCACGCCCGGGGCGGCCAAATCTGGGGCGGGGCTGGGTAGGCGCGTTGGGCCCCATGAGCTGGCCGCGTATAGGCTGTTGTTTTTTTGGTCATATGCCCCGCAGGTGATTACCCCCACCGCCGTGCCGGGGATGGTGATGGTGTATTGGGGCGTGGGGGTGATGAATTCCACCCCGGACTGTCGGAAATTTGACAATGGCATCCATGCATGATAGCCGCCGTCCAAAATAATGTCGCCATGGAGGGTTATTGTCCAAATGCCGGGGGTGGGGCGGTCGATGAATAGCTCGATTATATCCTCGCCCAATCCGGCGATTGGGAAAAAATAGTTTATGTTTACAGTGGATTTTTCCAGCACCAGTTTTTGGGTAAAACGAATGTCTTTCATGCCTGGTGCGCGGCCGACTATCTCGCCTGTGGGCGATTTCACCGTGATATACATATAATCCACCGGGCGATTCCAAAAAAGCATCGCCATAGATGGGGCATTTTCCTCTACCCGCACCTCGATGGTGGCGGTATCGCCGTTTTTTTCGAGCCGGCCATGGGTGTGGCCTTTTGTATTGCTCTCGTTTCCGGCCGCCACGCTAATGGATACGCCCCGCTTTCGCCCGCATTCTGTTAAATATTCCTCTATCAAATTAAAACCATCATGGCTACCAAATGTTGAGCCTAAACTAAAGCAAATAGCCGCCGGACGCCCAAGCTGCGCCGCTTTGTTTAAAATATATTTAACACCTAGCATACAATCAAATGTAGAATAAGCCTCGTCGATATGGCTGGGAATATGGAAACGCTGGCGATAAAAATCCTTTAGCGGGCGGAGTTTTACGGCGATTATTTCCGCATCGGGGGCAGCCCCCAGATATTCATTATCCTCGCGCCCGGCGGCCACGCTAGCCAGAAATGTCCCATGCCCGACGGTATCGCGGGTGGGTACGATTGTATATGGATTATCAGACCTTAGCGCGTTATTTATCTGCTCTTGGGAATATTCCGAGCCCATTAAAAGGTCGGGGGCGGCCTGCCCCTCGATAGTTTGGTCCCAAATATATTTGATTTTGCTGCTGCCATCCTCATACAAAAACGAAGGCTGGGTATAATCGATTCCGGTGTCGATAAAGCCAACAATAACCCCCCGGCCGCGCAAATCCAGATATGGCCGCTGCTGAACCTGCAAAATGCCGCTGGCTATTAGGCTGGTGCGCCCCAAAAGCCCCATGGGCTTTGCGATAGCGCGGATAAAATTGGCCTCGACAGCATCAAGAAATTCATCCAAATTTTCATGGGGCAAATAAACCAGAGCTATATTATCGCAAAAATTGGCGACTATGCGGATATCGGGATGCTCGGCGGCATATTCATGCAGGCGCGAGCTATTTGGGACAATCACATCAATGATATTTTGATTCTGAACAAATTCATGCATGGGCATATTGGCATATTCGCTCGTATTTGTCCGCGCGGCGGCCAAAATCGGCGCATGGCTTTCCTGCAAATATGACAAAGTATTTGCAAAGCATAGCGTGCCATAGCCCCAGATATTATTTGGGTATTGGCGGGCGGGGTCGCGCTTTGCGCCTAGGCGCAAAAAGGCCTTTAGCCGCTGGCCATATAAATCCGGGTCGTTTCCCTGCACTATCGCCCATTCCATCAGAGCCGCCGCCGCCCCGGCCGCAAAAGGCGCGGCGATGGATGTTCCCGAAAAGCTATCATATCCGCCGCCGGCCTTGGCCGAAAGCACATTTACCCCGGGGGCGACGATATCGGGCTTTTGCATTTGCCCGCTGCCGCGCCCGGTAAATTCGGCGGCGGCCATATCCGCGGAATTATAGCCCCCAACGGAAATCACATTTGCGGCGGTGGCGGGGATTGTCAAAGTATTTGCGGGATTTGGGCGGCTAAATCCGGTGCGGCGGCCGACCTCCTCGGTGGTGGGCAGCCAGATATTAAAATCGCCCAAAACGCTTTGGCGGCTGGTGATAATCAATTGCCAAAGGCCGGGGCTAATAAACCCTTCGCCCGAATTGGCAGCAAAATGAAAAATCAGCTCCTGATTTGGATTATAATGGGTGGGCTGCCCCATGGAAATGGTGACAATAGTATTTTCAAAACCGCGAGAATACTCATTGGAATAACTATCCAAAATCCCGGAGCTGCGGCCGCTGGGGCTAATTAGCTCATATGTGAAAATATCGGCAAAATCCTGCACCATCACCATATTCATCTCGCGAATGCCGCCGGCTATGGAAAACTCAGCATCCGCCCGCTCGCCGGTATCAATATGCCCGGCAAAATGATGACCGGCAGAACCCTCATTTCCCGCCGCCACAACAACCGCCACCCGATATCCATCTGCTATTTCATTCACAAATTCCTCAAACAAAGACTCCCCATCATGAGCCCCCTGATTTGTGCCATAGCTAATATTGATAACCAAGGGCATATCCAGCCCCTGCGCCGCATCCACGGCAAATTTCAGCCCGCGCATTAGCTCCACAGTCCGCGCCGACCGCACGCCCCCCTCGCGCCCCAGCTTTATCGCAATAATCCCAGCCTCGGGTGCCGCCCCCCGCTCCGCCCCGCCGCTAGCCGCCCCATTGCCCGCGGCCACCCCGGCTACTGCTGTGCCATGGCCGATAAAATCGGCGGAGGGGACGATTTCGAGGGGATTGGGCGCGGCGAGGGCGGCATTTATATCGGCGGCGGTGAAAAGGCTGCCGGTATTAAAGCCGGGGGGCGGGTTGCCGGGGATGGTCATGTCCCAGAGATATTCGATGCGGGTAGTGCCGTCGGGATTGCGAAAATCGGGATGGGTATAGTCGATGCCAGAATCCGGTAGGGCGATTAGCACGCCCCGCCCGGTATATTCCGCCCCGGCGGCGGTATTTCCCATGCAGGCGGCATAAAGGGATTCCGATAGCAGCCGCGATAAATCCTTTGGCGGCTCTGTGTATTGCACAATCTCGGATTTTTGCAATTCGCCTATTTTATCCTCCGCCAAAGTGACAATGGCGAAATTGTCGCTTAAAATTTCCGCATGGCCGCCCAGCGTTTGCGCCAGCCCAATAATATCCCCCGAATATTTAACAATCAAATCCAAATAGTCCATAAACACGCCCCCAAATAGTGATAAAAGATAATATGCGCGGATGGCTAGTCAGGTGCGGGTTTTGCTATTGCTCTATATTTCTGGGTGTGGACATTCGTGTTGACGTAGGGGCGGCCATTGGCCGCCTAATGCA
>Ga0209755_10001230_pt1 | contig 41299 bp, 32 predicted proteins | sample TergutCo191P1_FD_187301 | JGI IMG/M metagenome (GOLD analysis project Ga0209755, IMG submission 187301) | Cornitermes sp. P1 segment gut microbial communities from Petit-Saut dam, French Guiana - Co191P1 (SPAdes) (version 2) | ecosystem: Host-associated > Arthropoda: Insects > Digestive system... | reverse complement strand
TTTGACGAATTAAATCCGTTGGAGATAATTAATAAACAGGATCCGGCGGCGGAAGATAAAAACAATCTCAACAGATAACTTTTTGATGGGAGGGCTTTATTATGATAAGGGCATTGATGTTAATGGCGGCGGTAATGCTGTTTACCGGATATTCGGATTCTTTCGCGCAGTCTGCCGGCAAGAGGCCGCAGTACTTTATCAGCCCCGCGGAGGGCAGCGCGGCGACTCTGAAGTTGGACTCCAACCCCTACCTTTTCATCGAGGCGGTCGGGTGGTCGCAGAGCGGGCTGTTTGCGTACAGATACAAGTATTTTGTCGATGACGCCGTTGGCTCGTACTGGTCCTATGCGTTCGCGGTAATCAACACCGTCAACGACAAGATAGTAGAAAAAGATTTCGTTGAGATAAACGAAGAGGAGATGTCTGAGGCGCGTAAGTATCAGCAGCGCAAGTCCGGGCAGTACAAGTCCAAATGGAACAATCTCCTGAAAAAGCACAAAATTGATGAAAGCATAGACGACCCTATATCGGATACATTTAAAAATGTGCCGTTACAATTCCCGGTAGACGGTTTCTACTGCTGGCTTGACCACTCGGCCAAACGGGTAATAACAAGTAATGAAGAGGATGGCTTTTGGGCTATTGACAGCGTTACATGGATGTTGACGGTAGGCAACGACGATGCCCAAAAAACAATCGCCAAAGATGTGCGGCGCATGGAAACAATGTTCCCCGACAATCTGTACGGCAGAAAGATTCTCGGCTGCTTTAAGAGCCCGCACGCAAACAGGATCGCTGTTGTTCTGAGCGAGTATCACTGGATTCCTTTCAGCGGGGGGTATTACAGAGTCGGTTTGGACGTGTTCGGCTGCAATATGAACGTGGGGCTGGGCCGCGCGAATGCGGAGCCCGGCGGCGGCGAGACATTTACCGGCACGCGGAAGTGAGCCGGCAGGCGTTTTTGCAAAATCCCGGCTGTCTCACCGTGCATTATATTATATTGTAATATTATCGATTTGGGCGCCTTGGGCGGAAACTTTTTGACGGGAGGATTTTATTATGGTCAGGAGATTGATATTGACGGCGGCGCTGGTATCGGCGCTGGTATTGGTTGGGTGTGCCGGCAGCCAGTCCGGTACGAAGGGTGAGTCCGGCAAGCAGGGGGCAGCTCCCGCCGATCCCGCCGTGCCCGGGCCGGACGGCATGTTCACCGACTCGCGCGACGGCCAGCGCTACCGCGCGGTGAAAATAGGCAATCTGACGTGGATGGCGCAGAACCTCAACTTCGCGGCGGATAACAGCTGGTGCTTTGGCGACGACGGTTCCAATTGCGATAAGTACGGCCGGTTGTACGACATGGACGCCGCGCGGGCGGCTTGCCCGGCCCCGTGGCGGCTGCCGGATGATGATGACTGGGACGACCTGACCGAGGCCGGCGGCGGTAAGGACGCTGTCGGTAAAAAACTGAAATCCAAAACCGGCTGGGACCTTTGCCCGCAGGACGATGATGAGGATGAGCTTGTCGGCTGCGATGGCAACGGTACGGACGAACTGGGCTTTTCCGCCTATCCGGGCGGCGCCTGCTGGGTTGTTGAGAAGTGCGGCTACGTTGGCATTCTCGGCGGGTGGTGGAGTTACGCGGACAGAGGCGAGGACCGCGGGAGGGTTCTGGGAATAGTCTCGCCCTCCGACGGCATAGACGGCGATTCCGTCGGCAAGAAGGGCAGATTTTCGGTGCGGTGCGTTTTGGGAAAGCTGCCGGAGGATCCAAGCGGCGACGTTAGCTCTGAGGATGCCGCCGCCGCGACCGCGGCCGTTCTTGCCCGCGCCGCCGCACAGGAGGCGGCCGAGGAGGCCGCCCGTGAGGCTATGGCGCGAAGAATCGCAGACTCTGCGGCGGCCGCCTTTGCAATGGCCGCAAACGTCCCCAACCCCGTGCCTGCCGGTTACAGGCTCTTCGAAATGTTCACCGGCGACCTGAACGGCGACGGGCAGGAAGACGTCGTGCTGATAATTAAAGGCACCGACAGGAACAAGATCGTGAAGTGCGAGGAGCGGGGGGAGAGCGGGGATGCGGGGAACAGGATGGTGGACATCAACGGCCGCGGCATTATCATCGACTTTAAGGAGGGGAACGGTTACAGGCGCGTGCTGGAGAACCGCGACTGCCTCTCGTCGGAGATCGACGACCATCTCCGCACGTATCCCTACGATATCCGCATAGAGAAAGGCAGCCTGTTCATTAAATACGGATCCAGCCGGTTCGACGAGTGCCATTATAACTTCAAGTACCGGAACTCCGATTTCGAGCTGATAGGGTACGACCACCACGAGATGGGCGGCTCCATGACGGTTATAAAAACGGTGAGCGTAAATTATCTGTCGCGGAAAGCGCTGATAAAAGAGAGGCCAAGCGGCACCGGCAAGTTTACGGAGACGTGGAAGAGTTTTGCCGGCCCTGTGCCGCCGAAACTGCGGGACGAGACGTACATAGGCTGTTTTGACGCGTTGTCGAAGCTTGGCATAGATTGACGGCGGGAAATATTTGAAGATATGATTAAATCTTATACCAGCCCTGCCCTGCGGCTGCACGACAGCCGTGATGCCGCAGAACGGGGCGGGTATACCGTACGGTGAAAATCGGCTTTGGAGTAAAGCGCATTTAAAATGCGTCACTTAGCGGGCGTATTAGCGCGTTCCTGCGCCCGGCGGAGTTTTTCGAGCATTTCTCCGGCCTCCGCGTTTTTCGGATCAACCATAAGCGTCGCTTCCAAATCCGCAATCGCCCTGCCCATGTCGCCCTTGCGGTAATACGCCGAGCCGCGGATATAATACGCATTGCCCGCATTGGAATCCATACGTACCGCCAAACCGGCGTCCTCGATGGTTCGGTCGTAGTCTTCCTTGTGGTAATACGCGTAGGCGCGGTTAACATACATCGTCACGTCATTAATACCCAGCCGCACCGCCTCATTATAGTCCGCTATAGCCCTGTCGTAGTCTTTCCTGTAGTAATACGCCGCGCCGCGGGTGTAATACGCCATGCCTTGATAATCGCTGCCTTGGCGTATCGCCTTGTCGATATCCGCAATGGCCCTGTCGAGGTCGCCCTTGCGGTAATACGCCGAGCCGCGCATATAATACGCCAGACCCATATCTGAATCTATTCGCAGCGCGTGGTTGGCGTCATCTATGGCGCGGTCGAAATCGCCACTGTGCCAATACGCCGCGCTGCGGTTAACATACGCGTTAGCCACGCCAGGATTAAGCCGTATCGCCTGATCCAGGTCTGCAATGGCCCTGCTGTAGTCGCCCTTTGCCATATAATCGTAGCCGCTCTTGTGGAATTTAGCCGCCTCCCGCACGGAATCGGCCCCGGAATCGGCGCTTTGGGCCGAAACGTCAAAACACAGCGCGCACGCCAGCGCCAGAACAAAAATTGCTGCCCTGTTCATAAAATTTTCCCCTCCATACTGAAGCATCCCTTGCGTCCACTTCGTTTATAAACGATTGCTGTTGTACCTTGAATATATATCATCGACAGGGCAAATTCAAGTTTTTTAATGATTTCGGTACCGATTTACTTGTTTTTTCCCCCGCCGTATTGTAGTTTAAGGGTATGGCACGAAGCATCCAGGATTTCACGGACATCCGCGAGCGCCCCCGCCGGTTCGGTAAATCGCTGCTTTGGGTGCCTCGCGGGGATGCTTTTTGACGGACACTTTTTGATTGGAGGGTTGTGTGGATAAAAGAGCAGTGATTTTGGCTTTTGCCTTGATTATGACGGTTTTCGGCGGCGGGTATCTGTACGCGCAGGAAGATGGCGATATAGACGACTCTTCGCAGGAAGAGGCCGGCGTTTCGTTTATACCTGATGATAGCGAACTTTCTTCGCTGTTAACGGCACAGCCTAATCCCCACGCCGTGGTCAAGCCGCTGATACAGTCAAAATGGCATCAGGGTTTCCCATTCAACAGTAAGTACGCCGTAATTGATGGTAAACGCAACATTGCAGGCTGCGGGCCTGTCGCTGTCGCTCAGTTACTGAACTATCACAAACATCCGGTGCGGGGCAGCGGGGTAAAGACCGGTTCTGTTAGGGCAAGCAGGATCGGAAATATAACATCATTAGATTTTGATGTTACTTTTGATTGGGCTAATATGCTCAATACTTATCGCAGTGACGGCAAAAACAGTAACGAGCAGCAGCAAAGCGCCGTAGGTACTTTGTTTTATTATGTCGCTGGAAGTTATCCCTATTCCCAGGAATTGGTAAATCATTTCGGGTATGACAAAAGTATTCAACGTCCTCAGCGCGTATTTTATACCGATGCCGAATGGCAAGCAATGATACGGAAACAACTGGATTTAGGGCTTCCGGTATATTATTGGGGAAATCATCCGGGGAGTGATCATGCATTTATTGTTGACGGCTACGACAGTATCGGCAGGTTTCATATCAACTGGGGATGGGGCGGCAAGCATAACGGCTGGTATTCGCTTGACAATTTGAATCCGGGCGGCGGGGAAAAAAAATGGTATAACAACCAGAGAATCGTGATCAATCTCAAACCGGACGCGGGAGGTACGCCGCAGGGGTATGAAATAGCATTAACTGCTTTTGCCGCAAGCAAGACGTCAGTAACTCAAAACGAACTGTTTACGGTTACTCCGAAAATAAGAAACGTGAGCGTTTTGGGCATTTTTCCCGGCGGCCAGCTGGGCGCGGCGTTAGTAGACGGTAACGGTAAAATTGTGGAAGTTATCGGGTTAAGAAGCCGTGCGGCGTTAAAACCGCTGGTTACTACCGGCAATTTAGCAATAAACTGTTTCGTACCCGAAACCGTAAGGCCGGGGCAATACCGGCTAATGACCGTTATCAGGCCAAGCGGCGGAGACTGGAAAATCGTTACAAAGGCTGCGGTTCGTGACGGCGTGTCCAACGCAATTAATTTTACCGTTACCGCCGAAAGCGGAGCGCCGGGCGGCGGTTACGGGCTGGAGCTGACGGTATTTACCGTTGATAAAACTACGGTTTCTCAAAAGGAACCGTTTACCGTAACTGCGCGTACGCGGAACAGAGGGGCAGAGAAATGGCCCGGCGGCCAGACAGGCGCGGCGCTGGTAGATAATAGCGGAAATATCGCTGCGGTTGCCGGAAGCAGAAATACAGGAGGGCTTGGTATCGGATACAGCAATAATAATCCATTTGAAATAAAATGTTCTGTACCCGATACCCTAAGAGACGGGCAATACCGTTTGAGGATTGTTGTAAGGCCCGCCGGGGGAGAATGGAGAATTGCCACGTTGTCCACACCGGATATTCCCAACAGCATTGGCTTTTGGGTAGGCGAGCCGGACGCTCACATTCCGCTACCATCTGCCGTTCCTGTCAATTCGCCATCTGCTGCACCATCCACCCCAACGGTAGATGGTACTGGCAATCTAACCGTAATCCCCAGCCCGGTAATACGCACATCATCACGTACCGCGACGTTCTACTGGCATGGCAAGCGGGTGTCCGCCACCGCCCTGCCGGTATACGATTCGTCAGATAAGCTTGTTTCTGGAGTAGAGATAAATGACGGCGCTACATCCGGTGCCGAGGGCGTTAAGCGCCGCGTGGGCGTATGGCACTTGAAAGATTTAGACGGCCGCCCTGTCCCGGCAGGCCGCTACACGGTGCGCGGGGTATTGAAGACGCCGGACGGTGAGCCGGTGCGGGTGGGGCTGGTGGTTGATGTGCGGTGAGATATCATAATCCGGTGTTCGCTATTTTGAAAAAAACCATCGGTTGGGATAAAACGCCCAAAATCGCAAAAAAAACGGCCACGCTGCGCACGCGGCCGCCTTTGCGGAGGGTTTTGTTCATGACCGGCGCTTAGTCACCTTAACGCCATTGTCAAACGCCCTGTCGTCAAGATAATCGTCCTCGATGCTGCCGGGGACGCTCGCGATTTTTATCGGGTTATCGCCAAACGCCAACCTCTCTATAAAGGTAACGCTGTCGGGGATAATTACCTCGGTAAGCTTGTTTTTGGAGAACGCGAAGGCTTTGATGCCGGCGATCCCGTTGTCAAACGTTACGGCGGTAAGGTTTTTATCCTCAAACGCTTCATTATCTATAACGTCTATGGGCATACCCTCTATCTTTTCGGGTATGTGCACGGCAGTAGCGCTCCCTTTGTAGCCGATGACGGTAATTTTTTCCCCGTCGTCCGACAGCGTAACTTCAAAATCGCCAGCCACGCCCTGATTACCCGCGAAAACGCTCCGGCCCGCGGTAACGCCGTCCGGCATGGCCACTTTGGTAATTTGGTTTTCGCCAAAAGCCCTGTCGCCGATTTTGGTAACGCTGCCGGGGATATTTACGGCGGCGAGACGGTTCTTCGCGAACGCTTCCGCTTCGATAGTGACAATGGCGTCGCCAAGCGTTACGCTTGTGAGCTGCTTGCCCTTAAACGCGCCCTTCGCTATTACCGCGACGGGCATACCCTGTATGCGCGAGGGGATGCGAAGGTCGGTAACGCCCTCCGCGCCGCCTGTAACCGTTAAAAAAGCGGCGTCGGCTGAGAGTACGAGTTTGAAGCTCTCGGCCTCACCCTTGTTATTAGCAAACGCGCTGTCGCCTATGGTCACGCCCTTGGGCATGGCCGCGCCTACAATCTGATTGTTGTAGAACGCCCTTTCGCCGATACTCTGCAAACCGCCGCCTAAACTTACGCTCGTGAGCCGGTTATCCTCAAACGCCCTTTCTTCTATACTCTTGATGCTGCCGCCTATATCTACGCTTGTGAGCTGATTGCCTTCAAACGCGCACTTGCCAATGCTCGTAACGCCGCTGCCGAATGTCACGCTTGTGAGCTGCGCGTCCTCAAACGCGCTTTCGCCTATGGAGGTAACGTTGTTTGGGATGACGACGCTCGCAAGCGGCAGTTTCGCAAACGCCCTCTCGCCGATGGACGTTATGCCCTTGCCGATATTTACGCCCGTGAGCGGGTTACCGGCAAACACGTTTACCCCGATTGAGGTAACGCGGTCACCGATGGTTACAGTAGTGAGTTTATTGTCCTCAAACGCTTTGTCGCCTATGGAGGCCGCGCAGCTGCCGAAATCCACGCTTGCAAGCTGGTTGCCGCTAAACGCGCTCCTGCCGATTTCGGTAACTCCGGCGGGAATGGCCACGCTTGTCAGCTTGTTGTTCCCGAACGCGCCGTTTTCGATAACGGTGACGGTATCCGGGATGGTAACGCCTGTAAGCCCCAGGTTATGAAACGCGTTCCTGTGAATCCCGTTTACGGTCTTCCCGTTTACTTCTGCGGGTATCCGGATATCGGTGTCGCTTCCCTGATAGCCGTCCATGAGTATTTTGCCGTCTTTCAAAACGTAGCGCCAGACGCTGTCGCTGTAAATCGTGCCTTCTGTCTCCTCCGCCGGCGCTGCGGCCTGAGGAGGGGAGTTTGCCAGCATTTGCATGGCGTTGTAAAACGACGTGAGGCACGCCACCCGCATTTCGGGGGGCGCGGCCGTCAAAAACTGCTTGTTTTGCAGCGGCAGGGCTTCATACATATGCTGCATGTCGTCCGGGATCCCTTCAAGTTTCTCGCTCATAATGCCACATCCTTTCGTTATGTGATTGTAATCACAAGTTCCAAAAAACCGTCAATCTGCGCATCCCCCCGATGCCTGAAATCGGTGTTAACAATATGTAATATAATATTTTTACCATAAAGTATTTTCAAAATATTTTTTGGGGGCCGGGGGCGCTAAAAACGGATGCCCCAAAAAAATCCAGACTATCTCACCGTGCATTATATTATATTGTAATATTATCGATTTGGGCGCCTTGGGCGGAAACTTTTTGACGGGGGGATTTTATTATGGTCAGGAGATTGATATTGACGGCGGCGCTGGTATCGGCGCTGGTATTGGTTGGGTGCGCCGGTAGCCAGTCCGGTACGAGGGGTGAATCCGGCAAGCAGGGGGCCGATCCCGCCGTGCCCGGGCCGGACGGCATGTTCACCGACTCGCGCGACGGCCAGCGCTACCGCGCGGTGAAAATAGGCAATCTGACGTGGATGGCGCAGAACCTCAACTTCGCGGCGGATAACAGCTGGTGCTTTGGAGACGACGGTTCCAATTGCGATAAGTACGGCAGAGTGTATACGTGGGACGCCGCGATGGCGGCTTGCCCGTCCCCGTGGCGGCTGGCTGCCGGCGACGATTGGAATAATTTGATTGAGATTGCCGGAGGTAAGGAGGCCGCGGGTAAACAGCTGAAATCAAAAACCGGCTGGGATTTTTGCTTTGACGAGGAGGACGAAAGCGTTTCTTTGCCCTGTGACGCCAACGGCATTGACGGGCTCGGCTTTTCGGCCCTGCCCGGCGGGCTCCGCAGCCGCGACGGCACAAATGCGGGCGGCGGGGTGATAGGCGCCTGGTGGACCGACGACGAGATCGCGGACGGCGGCAAGGCGCGGAACCTGGGCATTGTCTCGAACTTCGACTTTGTGGACGGGAACTACGCCGACAAGAACGGCGGGGTTTCCGTGCGCTGCGTTTTGGGGAAGCTGCCGGGCCCGGGAGACGACATTAGCGACGCCGCCTCCGCGACCGCGGCCGTTCTTGCCCGCGCCGCCGCCCAGGAGGCCGAGGAGGCCGCCCGCGAGGCCGAAGCCGCAAAAAGCGAGGAAACTTTTGCGGACCCGCGAGACGGCCAAACTTACCGCATGGTGAAAATAGGCAGCCATACATGGATGGCGCAGAACCTTAACTTCAAAACCGGCAATTCCTGGTGCTATGATAATAACGATGCCAACTGCGGGAAGTACGGCAGGTTATATACCTGGGAAACGGCGCTGACGGCTTGCCCTGACGGCTGGCATTTGCCCAGTCACGGAGAGTGGCAGGCTCTTGTGGATTTTGCAGGCGGCGAAGGAGCGGTAAATAAGCTCAAGTCTAAGAGCGGGTGGTCGGAAGATGGCAACGGAACCGACGAATACGGCTTTTCGGCCCTGCCGGGCGGCAGCGGCTATTCAAGCGGCGATGCAGGCGGCGATTTCAGCCATGCCGGCAACAACGGCGACTGGTGGAGCGCCACGGAGGTCAGCAGATACGACGCCTGGCGCCGGTACATGATCTACAACTACGGCAATGTGGGCATGAGCCACAGAGGCAAGCCGTACTTGCTCTCTGTTCGCTGCATGAAGTAATATTTCATTGCGGAATCTGTAAATCGTGAGTGAGAAATTCTAACTGGAACTTTTTGACGGAGGGGATTTTGGCATGAACAGGAAATTGACATTAACGGCGGCGCTGCTTTCCGCGCTGGTTTTATTGATTACGGCCTGCGGCTCGGATGGAAATCGCTCAGCGAAAACAATGGACGGCAAAGTAACCGGAGGAACTTATAAGTTTGGGGACGATGTGGAAACAGGGCCTGTAGGTACGGTACTGGTATATCCGTTGCCGGACAACTCAGCGCTCTTCTTCCTCGAACTTTCCCGTGGTGCTCCGTCATATAACTCAGGACAGTTAGACGGGTTGATGACAATTAAAGACGGCGCAGGAACATATACCGGAATTAACGAGTACAATGACTGTATCCTTAAATTCAAATTTACTGCAAAGCAACTTGAAATCGCCACGGAAGACGGGCACGGCAACTGTGGTTTCGGCGGATTAGTTTACGCCGGCAACACATACGAATTAATTGACAAGTCCATTCCGCAATATTATCTTAACGCAGAGGGCGACACAATTTTCTTTAAAGACGTGGCCGCTAAGATTGCCGCGCTTGCGGACATGCAGGCGGAACCTTCGGTATCCGGCAGTACGGAGGATGCCGGCGAAACGGTACGGAAATACGTCCGCAATCTGGAATTCAACGGCGGCACCGTCGCCATAACCGGTTTCCCTCCCGACGGTTCGGATGAAGACGAAAATATCATAGACAGCCTCTCATTTGTATATAACGGCACGAAACACACTATCCGCCTTCCGTACAGGGGAGGAGAAGAGGCGGGGCCGTGGTATTTTGTTGTCTCGCTGGCGGATTATAATTTTGATAACCACATGGATATCGCCATCATGTCGTCCCGCGGAGTTTCCAATCAGCTGGACGACATTTATATCTATGACCCTCAAACAAAAAGTTATAACCGTCATAACGAGCTGTCCGGCATTATGAATGTGTGGGCCGACAAGGAGACGAAAACGCTAAGGTCTCACGCGAAAGGCGGCCACGCGGGCATGATTTACAATTCCGTTGAATACAAATGGGAAAAAGGAGTATTAACGCTCATCCGCAGCGAAGATCAGGATTATGACAACTCTTCGGAAACGTACATCCGCATAACCAAAACGCTGCAAAAAGGCCAAATGGTACAAACTACAGATACGATTTACAGCGTTTACGACGCTGAGCCGCTGATAGACGCAAGAGACGGGCAAAAGTACCGCACCGTGAAAATCGAAGAGCGTACGTGGATGGCGCGCAACCTCAACTTCGCCGCAGGTAACAGCAGATGCTACAATGATAATCCGTCCAACTGCGATGTGTACGGAAGAATGTACACCTGGGATGCCGCGATGACGGTTTGTCCCGCGGGATGGCGTTTGCCAGCGCGCGAAGACTGGAACGATTTGACGCAGGCCGCCGATGGTGACGTTGCCGGTAAGAAACTGAAATCACAAACCGGTTGGGGCACCGATTGGAACGGTGATGATTATTTTGGCTTTTCGGCCCTGCCCGGCGGTTTCTACAACCCCATTAATGGCTTCTACAACCGCGGCGATAACGCCGGTTGGTGGAGTACCGCAGAAGACGCAAGCGGCAAAGCGCGGTGCCGATACGTGAGTTCGGAGGGGAATGACATGGGCGAGGACAGTTACGCCAAAGACGCCGCTTTGTCGGTGCGGTGCGTTAAGGGGGGACAATGAAAAACTCAACATTAAAAAGTTTGGCGGCCGCAGCCTTAAAAACGCCGCAAAACGGCGATTTGGGGCAGCAGAGAGATACGATTTGTTAGGAAGATTTATAACGCTGAACAGGGGAGCCCTTACGGTGAATGGGCGGTGAGCCTGTGCGGGCTAAATATACAGTGCCGCCCCGATTAGCGTTAAATCCGGGATTGTTTTTATCGTGTGATGATTGATGTTGACTAACGGCCTGATGATCTCCCAGCCGCCGCCTGTAGCCGCTATCACCGTATCGTTATTGCCTTTGCTGCCGTTGATACGCAGATATTCGCAGATGCACCTCTCCACCGCTCCCGCCGTACCCAATAAAATCCCGGCGTTGATGCATTTCTCCGTTGATGTTGCGGGGATTGACACGGTGTCATCATCAATACCGCGTAGATTGACAGACGGCAGCGCGTCGGTCTGGCGGTGCAGGGCGCGGGCCTGGGTTGCGCAGCCGGGCAGTATCGCCCCGCCCTCGAATGTCTTTCCGCCGCGCAGATAGTCGATTGTTATTGCGGTGCCGGAGTCTATAATGATACAGTTTTGACCATTGAACATTGACGCGCAGGCCAGGGCGTTGCAGAGCCTGTCGGTTCCTAATGTTTGAGGGTTTTCGTAATTGACGGATATGGGCAGGTTATCGTGGTGCCTGATGATGTTGACATCGTCAAACGATCCGCACAGGTCTTTGGCCTTGACTGCCAGAATCTTCACGCATGAGGTGATGTTTACTTTGGCGATGTGTTGACAGCCTGATATGATATTTTTGATTGACGGCAGGAAGCGGGCGTTGAAATCCGTGTTGTCGAAGCCGATGCGGCAGGCGCTTGACAGCGTATCAACGTCAACGGCGGCCAGATGCGTTCTGGTGGAACCTATGTCTATTGACAGTACGTTATTCATGGTCGTCATCCGTTAAAAAGCAGTGTCCCTGAGCTGCACAGCACATCTCCATGGCCGGTCTCAAGCCTCAGCCGCCCGTCTATTTCGACGGTAATGAATTTACCGGTATGTGAACCTACTGTCGCCCGGTGCCCGCGCCTGTAGAGGTTGCCGGAATATATTTTATGGACGATGGCCTGATCGTCGCTGTTAAGGTACTGGCGGTACCCGTTGACGATATCCTCAAGCATCCGGTCCTGCGGCGCTTCTCTTCCGGTTTCTATAAGTACGGACGTTACCGCGCCGCGCAGATAGTCAGGGAAGTCGTTTGCGCCGATATTTACGTTTATCCCGAAGCCTATTACCATTACATCCGGGTTATCGGGAACATTTTCTAACAGTATGCCGGTGATCTTCCTGTCTCCCCAGTAGATATCGTTCGGCCACTTTATAGTTATCGGCGCGCTGCTGCCCGCCGTGCCTTTTAATGATTCGAGGATGGCGAGCGATATTGCCCGGTTATGTTCGAAGTGCGCTGATATATCGCTTATGGGGGTGATGATTGATGCCCATAGCCCGCCTGCGTGGTCTGAGAAAAACCGGTGGTCTCCGCGCCCGCGCCCGCCAGTTTGGCGTCCCGCCCTGAGTACCGTCAACTGGCCGCCGGACAGATTTTTCACGGATTTGGCGTAGTTATTTGTGGAGTCTACGCTGTCTATGTAGATGTATTGGTGTTCCACGTTACACCATTACCAGATGGATGTCCAGCGCCCGCGCACTGTGCGTGAGCGCGCCGGACGATATGAAATCTACCCCGGTTGCCGCGATCGCGGAGAGCGTGTCGAGCGATATGCCGCCGCTCGCTTCGAGGAGGATGTTTTTCCCGGAGGCGTTGCGCTCTTTTACGCAGGCCTCTATCTCGTTCTGGCCCATGTTGTCGAGCATTATTCTGTCCGGCCCCAGAGGCAGCGCCTTCATGAACTCTTTTACGGATTGCACTTCCACCTCAATCATAGGTTTATCGCCGTTTCTGCCGTCTCGCCACGCCAGCGCTTTTTTAAGGGCTTCTTCCACTCCGCCGGCGCGTTTTATGTGCGTATCTTTTATGAGGATCATGTCGTACAGCCCGAAGCGGTGGTTATCGCCTCCGCCGTGGCGCACTGCCGCCTTTTCAAGCGCACGCAGGCCGGGTGTCGTTTTCCTTGTGTCAAGCAGGCGCGTGTTTGTGCCTTTGAGGATTTCGATCATCCTGGATGACGTTGTGGCGATGCCGCTTAAACGCTGGAGCAGGTTGAGAATGGTGCGCTCGCCGGAGAGGATCGACCTCACCGGGCCTTTGATCTTGCAGATAACGGTTCCCGGCTCCATCCTGTCGCCGTCGCGGCTGCATACCTCAATTCCGGCGGCCGGTATTAACCCTGCCTGAGATTGCATTGACAGGAGGGAATCGACCAGCCCGAAAAGCGGTTTGATGAGCGTAGCGCCCGACAGCACGCCGGCCTGCTTGCTGCGGATCTGCGCGGCGCCGGTATCGCTTTCGCCGAAGATGGCCATAGACGTGATGTCCCCGGCCGTTCCCAAATCTTCGGTTAGAGCGTTTTTCAGGATGCCGGTAATATCGTCCGTACAAACATCTGCTTCAATGTTTTCCACGTTTGTGCGCTCCGATCTTACTAGATCATGCCGACCATGTCGAACATCGGCAGGTACATGGCGATCAGGATGCCGCCAATGACCACGCCTAATATGCAGATCATTATCGGCTCGATGACAGACGTGAGCGCCTCAACCGCGGCATCGACCTCCTCCTGATAGAACTCCGACACCTTCTTTAACATGCCGGAGAGGTCGCCGGTTTTCTCGCCGACCGAGATCATGTGTATGACCATCGGCGGGAACACGCCGGTTTCCGAGAGCGGTTCGGCTATCGAAAGGCCGCCCTGTATCTTTTCGAGTGTGCGCATGATTCCAAGTTCAAGCACCTTGTTGCCGGCGGTTTTGGCGGTGATGTGGAGCGCTTCCAAAATTGATACGCCGCTTGACAGGAGGGTAGAGAGCGTCTGCGAGAAACGGCTGACCGAACTCTTGCGCTCAAGGTCGCCGAAAACCGGCAGTTTCAGCTTAATCTTGTCTACGTTGATCCTGCCCTTCTCCGTCTTGTAGTACTGCAGGAAGATCACAAGACTGGTAACTGTCCCGCCGATGAGGGCCCACCACCAGGCCATCAGGAAGTTCGAGAGGTCCATAACGATCTTCGTGGGGAGCGGCAGCTCACCGCCCATGTCTACGAACATCTGCGCGAACGTAGGCACAACAAAGCCAAGCATTGCGACTACCGCGCCCACCGCCACAACGAGAACGATTACCGGGTAGGTCATGGCGCCCTTGATTTTGCGGCGCAGCGCCTCGGCTTTCTCCTGATATTCAGCGAGGCGGTTGAGCACGCCGTCGAGGTTGCCGGACTGCTCGCCGGCCGCAACCATGTTGCAATAGAGCGTATTGAATGCTTTTGGGAACCTGCCCATAGCGTCGGCCAGATTGTTGCCGCCCTGAATGTCGCCTGAGACTGACTTAATAGCCTTGGCCAGCGACTTGTTTTCAGTCTGCGCGCCAAGAATGTCGAGGCACTGGACAAGCGGCAATCCGGCGCTCACCATTGCGGCGAACTGGCGCGTGAAGCGCGAAATGTCCTGCAGCTTGATGCCCGCGGGCATCGATGGCAGAGTAAGCGCGATAGACGCCTTTTTGAGCGTCATCACGCGGATACGCTTTTTGCGCAATTGTACCCCGGCGTCTTCCTTAGACGCGGCCTCTATAGCGCCCTTTACCTGCTTGCCCTCGCTTACGCCTACGTATTCAAATTTAGCCATTACCTTTTACTCCTCACCCGTTATGGGTCTCCGATTAACTTTCTTAAACTTTCCGGTTCGGGGCTTCTTCCGAACGCGTCTTTTTTGGAGATCAGGCGGCGCTGGAAGAGCATTGCTAACTGGCTGTTCATTGTTTGCATGCCCTGCTGCTGGCTGATCTCTATTATGCCCTGCAGCTGGTGTATTTTGTCTTCGCGGATCATTGAGCGCACGGCCATGGTGGCGGTCATGATCTCGCAGGCCATTACCCGGCCGCCGCCTACCCGGGGGATCAGCGCCTGGCTCACAATGCCCTCGAGCACCATGGAAAGCTGGGTGCGGACCGTCTCCTTCATCTCCGCCGGGAAGACGTCGATGATGCGGTTGATAGTCTGGGCCGCCGAGTTCGTGTGGAGGGTCGCAAGCGTCAAGTGGCCCGTTTCGGCGATGCTTAGGGCGGCCTGGATCGTTTCAAGGTCACGCATCTCGCCGATGAGCACTACGTCGGGATCCTGGCGCAGGGCCACGCGCAGCGCGGCGGCGAAAGACTTCGTGTCCTGATGCACCTCGCGCTGGTTTACAATGCAGCGCTTGTGCGTATGCACGAACTCTATGGGGTCCTCGACCGTGAGGATGTGCCCCTCGCGCTCGGTGTTGATCTTGTCTACTATGGACGCAAGCGTCGTGCTCTTGCCGCTCCCCGTGGGGCCTGTTACGAGTACCAGGCCGTTTGGGCGCTCGGAGAGGTGCTTTATTATGGGCGGCAGGCCCAGCTCCTCTATAGGCTTTATGATGTGCGGGATCATACGTATCGCCGCCGTGGCGCAGCCCCGCTGCAGAAAGACGTTCACGCGGAAGCGCCCGAGGTTCTGCACGCCTATGGCGAAGTCTACCTCCTTGTTCTGCTCAAAACTTTTGCGCTGCGCCTCGCTCATGATCGTGTACGCGAGCTTGAGCACCTCGTCGGCCGCCAGCTTTTCGGGGCTAAACGGCGTAAGCCGCCCGTCCACGCGGTAGAGCGGGGGAGAGTTGTTGGTGAGATGCAGGTCAGATGCCCGCATATCGACCATCTTCTTCAACAGTTCATGAATATTCGTCATTGCACGCTACCCTTATATTATAGTTTGGAGTGTGGAGTTTGGAGTTTTGAGCTTGGAACTGTTTTAACTCCAAACTCCGCGCTCCAAACTCCAAACTGTATTTACGACGTCGCCCCCAGCACCTCTTCCACCGTCGTCACGCCGGCTTTCAGCTTCTCGATCCCCGCCATCCTCAAACTGACCATCCCCTCCTCGACCGCCGCCTTTTTGATCAGGTACGGCGGTTTCTTGTCCATCACCATCTCCTGGATGTTGGTGGTGATTGGCAGGATCTCGTAGAGGCCGGCCCGGCCCTTGTACCCGGTGCCGTTGCATACGGGGCAACCGGCCCCTTTATAGAAAGTAATATTTTTCAGCTCCTCGGGGGTAAGTTTTAAAAATTGTATGTGCTCGTTTCCGGCGGGGTCTATAGGCTCCTTGCACTCGGGGCAGACGAGCCGGATGAGCCGCTGGGCTATGATGAGCCGCACCGCCGAGGCGCAGAGGAAGACGTCTATCCCCATGTCGGTGAGGCGGGTGAGGGTGGAGGCCGAGTCGTTGGTGTGCAGGGTGCTGAGCACCAAATGGCCCGTCAGCGCGGCTTTGACGGCGATCTCGGCGGTTTCCAGGTCGCGGATCTCGCCCACCATTATGATGTCGGGGTCCTGGCGCAAAAACGACCGCAGCGCCGAGGCGAAGGTCAGCCCGATGCCCGGGTGCACGTTAATCTGGTTGATCCCGTCGATGTTGTACTCCACCGGGTCCTCGGCGGTCATGATGTTCACGTCGGACTTGTTGAGCGCCGATAGCGCCGAGTAGAGCGTAGTGCTCTTGCCGCTCCCCGTGGGGCCGGTGACCAATATCATCCCGTAGGGCGCCAGCAGGGCCTCGTTTATCTGCGACAGCGCCTTGGGTTGTATGCCGAACTTGGCCATGTCGAGCATGAGGTTCGACGAGTCGAGTATGCGCATAACCACTTTTTCGCCGAAGATGGTGGGGGTCGTGGAGACGCGCAGGTCCACCACGCGGTTGCCGGTTTTGATCTTCACGCGGCCGTCCTGCGGGAGCCGCCGCTCCGATATGTCGAGCTCCGCCATGATCTTGATGCGCGACGTGAGCGACGTCCGCAGGCGGTAGGGCAGGGGAGGCATCTCGACCAGCATGCCGTCTATACGGTAGCGCACGCGCAAAATGCTTTGGTAGCACTCTATGTGTATGTCGCTCGCGTTCTTGCGTATCGCCTCCGCTATCAGGTGGTTCACGAGCTTCACAACCGGCGCGTCGGAGACGCCCGCCGCAATATCCTCCGGCTCGTTTTCGCGGCTGTCCGCCACTACCTCAAGGCCGCTGCCGCCCTTCACCTCCTTGAGGATGTTGTCCATGCTCGAGTCGGCCTGATAGTTGATGTTTATCGCCTCCTGGATCTCCTTGGCCGGGACGAGGATGGGCTTTATAGTACACCCCGTCAAAAACTTGATGGCGTCGAGCATGAAGATGTTTTTCGGGTCGCTTATCGCCACGGTCAGCATGCGGTTCGTCTTGTTGATGGGGATGATCGTGTACCGCTGCGCGATGTCGAATGGCACGAGGTCTACCACGTAGGGGTCGAACTCCATCTCCCTAAGCGTGAGTTTGCCCATGCCGAGCTGCTTTGCCAGGAAGTGCGTGATCACCTCCTCGTCGGAGATGGACTTGGTGGCAATGAGCGCTTCGCCGAGCATCACACTCTGGACAGTCTGGTACTTGAGCCCCTCAAGCAGCTGCCCCTTGGTAATGATGCCGTTTTCGACGAGGATTTCTCCGAGCTTCTTGGACATTGGATACTACCGGCCCTTTTTGTTGACGCTGCCATTCAATATATTATAGTATACTGATTATTATACGATGATTAACTTTCAAAATCAATATCCATTAGCGAATTTTAATTTCACTCCCTTGATCAAAAAGTTATAACTGAAAGCGCCGCCCTGACTTACGTTGGAGCAGGCAATATTTTGCCCGCTTGGGGCGCTGCATGGGGGTATGGCGGCCATCATTCGGGGGCGGAAGGCGGCGCGGACCCCGGTAATAGCCTTTTCATCCGCGGCCGGTATGACTATAAGGTCCAGCTTTTCCCAAAACTGCGGGTGAGGGCCGTTTGTGCGCGGGATAAATACCGATGAGTCGCATATCAGCACTTTGGCCATTTGAAACGTCAGCAGTACGGCCTCCGCGCTGTCGGCAAAGGGGTAAACGGTTTTCCATACCGCGGTTCCGGAAAACTCCGGCTCCGGCAGGCCGGCGGCACCGGGCAGCGCCCCCGTTACCCTAAATGAGCTTATGGCCGCGGTGTCGCCCCCAAACTTCACGGCGATGCAGGCGACCGAGTAGCCGCCGCCGTCCCCGTAGACGCGGATAATGCTCCTCTCCCCCCACGGAGATATCCCCTCCATGCTGTACCACGACAGGAGCCAGATGGCCATGCAGGTGAAAAATACGCGCCACATATGCATAATATTGAACCTTGGGCGTTGGGTCGCCAGGCGGATCGCCTGCAGGTCCGTAGGCGCGTTTTCCGTATAACTGATAATATTGCTCCTTCCGATTTGCGTTTTGACCGTCAATTCATGTATATTGATATATTAATATGTATTGGTGACGGATCGTCCGTAGATAAATATACTATTTAGAACCGGAGAAACAGGTATGAAACGCGTTTTATTGGTTATGACGGCACCGGCGGCGCTGGCCCTTCTTTTGACGGCCTGTTGTACGCCAAAAGCGGCAAATACAGGTCACGGCGGCCCATCCGCCGACGGGCCCTCCGCCCTCCCCGATCCCAGCGCCCAATACAGCCCCTCCGGCGACCGCACGTTCCTGGACACTCTGAATCAGGGCAAGGAGATCGCTCTTACCGCAGGCGACCTGCCCGCCCTTGAGGTAGCCGCGGTTAATCCGGCCGCCGCCTCCGGCGGATTGGCCGGCGAAGCCGCCCAGGGGCCCCGCTTCCGCATACAAATACTGGCGTCGAGCCAGGTAGATATGGTAAGAAAAGCGAAAGTAGAAGCCGAAGCCACGGTAAACCTCCCGGCCTTCATGGCCTCTGAGCAGTCGCTTTATAAGCTCTATGTTGGCGACTTTAAAACTAAGCAGGAGGCGGAGGCGGCCCTGCCGGATGTGAAGAAAAAGGGGTACACCGACGCCTGGGTCGTAAACGTGAGGGCGCAATGAACGCAGATGTCCGCGGCGGAAAAAGGGGTCACGGCGGAGTACGCATGCCGCTCTCCGTGCTGGCGGCAGCAGTGTGTTGCCTGCTGATAGCCGTGGCCGGGTGCGGCAATAACGGCAGCAGCGGCAATGGCGGGGAAGACGGCGGCGGTGATGGCGGTGACGGCGTTGAAGGCGCTTTTACCGACACGAGGGACGGCCGGCGCTACCGCATGGTACAATTGGGTACATACGTATGGATGGCCGGGAACCTGAACTACGCCGGCCATACGGCCGGGAACAGCTGGTGTTATGAGGATAATACGTCAAATTGTGAAAAATACGGCCGGTTGTACGACTGGAACGCCGCTATGAGCGCCTGCCCCCCCGGCTGGCGCCTGCCCGTCAGCGTGAACTGGACGGATATGGTGCGGGCGGCCGGCGGCGGCGCGGCCGGTAAAAACCTTAAATCCAAAGAGCCGGAGTGGGACGGTGCCGACGAATACGGCTTTTCTGCGCTGCCCGGCGGTTTCCGGTACAATATCGACGGCGGTTTCTACGGCGCCGGAACGAACGGCAGCTGGTGGGATGCCACGTATGGCGGCGACAACGCGTTCCGCCGGGCCATGCTTTCGGGGGCCGATGAGGTGCGCGAAAACAATAATGACAAAAACATGGGCTATTCGGTCCGCTGCATACGGGAGTGACGCTGCCGGTATGGCGGCACATCCGCGCCCACCCGTTTAATCTGATTTTTCGGTTGACTTTTACCCGTTTTTTGGGTACAATATATAATAGAATATAGTACATAGGCCGGAATGTCAGTTTTTTTATTGATTTTTACAGTTTTTTTTATTATCTTCTATTATATTGTATATAGTGCCCGTAATATGGCGGCAGGGGGCAGTATGCGGTGCGGGGGGAGCAAACAATTTAACTTAGTCATAAACGAATGGGGAGGAGTTTTATGAAAACTTCAAAATTAAAGCGGCCGGCAGCCGGCGCGGCCGGAGTTATGGCGTGTTTGGGGCTGTTTTTGGGTCTGGCGCAGGCGGTTTCGGCTCAGACGTATCAAAGCGAGACCGTTATCCCGGTCACGTTCTACGATTTCCGCTCCAATCGCTCGAATCCGGAGTTTGAGCAGCCGCACGGGAAGTACAATGGCAGCTCTAAGGTTATGCGGCCCGGTATGGTAGACACCATGCTGGATCTCGACGGGAAGCCTAAGACCAGAAACATGGCTTTGGGCAATCGCGGCGTTATGAACAGCAATACCAGCAATAACCCGTACCTGAATTACGGTATGAGGTTTTGGTTCCGGGACTGGAGCAAGCTTTCACAGTATGAAATGATGGATCTCCCCCACGAATCCGGGAATTTGGCAACAGCGGCTGGCGCCAGGTATCTGACGCAGTTCAGGCCGGTTTATGAGTATATGTACCAAAATGGAAACTGGGGTGCGCAGCCGGTGGCGGGGCAGAATGTTGATTGGTCCGGTTCCAATATTCGCGGCGGCGAGTGGGATGCGGAACAGATCCGGTTAGTCAGTTTGGATTACTCCAATAACGGCGGCAACGCGTTCGAAAACCGGGTTGTGCCGGCGGAATTGACGTTTATGCACGTACCCAACGTCCGTCCCGGCATGTACGAATTCCGTATCGCGAATTTCTTCCCTCTTAGGGGGGGCGGGCTTAACACTAACCATAACGGCCAGAACGCGCAGGAACTTGGGCGGGTCAGGTTCCGGGATACGCTGGGCGTCAGCACGGAGACGCGCGGGTTTACCAACGATACCTGGGCCTCAACGAACGGCAATACCCAAAATAACTATGCGTTTACTATGGAGATGGTGTGTAAGTTCAAAATGGAAGACGGCCTCGAATTCACGTTCATAGGCGACGACGACGTGTGGATTTTCATAAACAACAAGCTGGCGCTTGATATAGGCGGCATACACGAACAGGTTGAGGCTTCCATACGCTTGAATGACCACAGAAGCCGGTTTGGTCTGGTGAACGGCCAATCTTATGAACTGCGGATGTTCTACAGTGAGCGCCACGCCGACGGTTCCTCTATCCGGATCCAGACCAATATCGTCTCAGCCATGGTAACTAACATAAAAATCAATGTTGACGGCTCCGATATGATAGCGGGGGTGCCCAAGCTCGCCACGGCGCTTGTTGAGGTCGATACCGGTGCCGGCAGGTTGACGAACTTCGATAAAGGTTTCTTCAGCTGGACATACCGTGAAGACCCGGTTATCTCTAACCAGAAAATCACCCTTGCGTCGGCCATAAGCAAAGATATTCGCAAGTCCGACTCGATCAACGTCACCGCCGAGAAGGCCCATACGTACTTATGGATCATAGGTGAGTACTGCGACACTACCTACGGCGCGAGCGCGCCGAGGTGCGTGAAGGACTCCGCGCGCGTTTTGATTCGTCCGGGCCCTGCGGCCAAGATATTTATAGAAGATTCGCCGGATTCTACGGCGAGCCTGCGCGATTCGAACCAGATAGGCGATCCGGGCCACCCGAGGGGTGCCATATCAATATCCACGAACGCCACCTATCAGGATAACTTTTTCGCCATCATACGCGATCAGTTCGGCAACTGGGTATCGTGGGCCGCCGTTCCTGGCGACCCGACCTGGCAGGGCAGGATCATATCGTGGAATACGATCGATTCCGCTACCGCAATTCCCGCGGTTGCGGTAATGCCGCCGAGTATTCACGGCGTAAACCGCGGCCAGGGCAGGCTGAACAGGTTAGCAACGTCTGGCCAGACAAGGCTTAACGTCAACTACAGAATAACTACCGGCACCAACGCCGGGTTTAACGTGACTTCGAGGCAGGTGCCTGTTATAATTGAGTCAATCACGTATACGGCGGTGCGCGTAGGCGTGCGGCATGCGGGCACATTCATTGTGCTCTCCGAGCCGACTGCGAGCCCTAACGCCATAAATATTACGCTTGATATGACCGTGGGTTCCGACACTACGCTCGAAGTTCAGGGGCGCCGCAGCGACAACGACCAGTGGGAGGCTACAGATGTTATGTGGACTTCAACCGGCGTGCCGGGCCTTACGCCGCCGCTCTCAGCTTCTTACCAGTGGTCAATTACGCCTACGGGCGAGACATCGCCCACCGGTACGGTAACCGCTACCGTACCCAACTCTTCGCCGTCGATAAGCGCACCGCTAACCGTTCGTGTTGTGAACCGTGACCCTGCCGTTATGAGGTTCTTCAACCGGCGCGGCACGCCTAACTCTACCGAGGAGATAACGAGTTACGTATGGCCGGCGCAGTTCCCCGCGGCGGTGAGGCCTTATCCGGTGCCTAACGCGGAGGTGACGGTGTCGGCGGGCAACGCACTGCCGTTAACCGCGAAGTTGTTCACGGCTCTGCCGGCGACCGCCGGTACGTGGCTTCAGGATTTAGAGAACCCCTTGGGCGCCGCATTGATCAACAGGTGGGTCTGGAGCTTCGTACCCGGGACGCCGGTCAACGCCGCGACTACGCTTTCGGGGACGTCGGGCGATTCGATAACTTTCCGCAGTACTGCCGCTCACCACACATATCAGGTGCGGGCGGTGTATACTGCCGGATCGAAATCGCTTGAGCAGATTATTTACATAAGGGTTGTGCCCAGCATGGAGAACATCAAGCTTGTTATAGAGCCGAACAGCAACGGGCTTTCGCTGTCGCCAAACGCATCACAGAAAGTAGACCCCATTACTTTCGCGGATGTGGAGAGAAGCAAGATCGTTTACGCGGTTATACGCGACCAATACGACAACTTCGTCTGTTTCTCCGGCGGTCCGAACATCTATGATCCGGCGTCGGTGACCCCGCAGCCTACCCAGTGGTCGCCTGCGGCTGCCGCCGGCGACATTATAACCGCGTCCCGCGGCAATGACATTACCCGCGGCGAGGGAGTTGTCGAAAAGAACGCCAATACCGGCGAAACGTGGCTGAAAGCCCATGACCTGACCTACAACAAAAGGGACTCAGTGCGGGTTAATCTGCTCGGTTACGGCTACAGCCGGATAGTGATTGCGGAAGAGTGCCCTAATGGCAGCGGCAATACTCTGAGGCCCGGCTACTGCCAGATCGAAACTCTCAATATGACCACAAACGATACCAAGACGATCTACGTTTTCGGTGAGCGCACCGACTGCGGGACCCCTCCCATTACGGGTGCGGCGTGTTGGGAGGCCATAGAGGTGGACTGGGGCCGTTCCGTTGAACTGGTTCCCGCGTTCCCCACTACATCGCCGAATACTCCAAGCTGGACGCTCAACCCGCAAGCAACCGGGACAGGGCAAATTACAGCTACAAACATTGGCTCGAACCTGACTACATCCATACCGGCGGTTATAACGGTCGGTCCGCCGCTTGAGGTCAGGATCAAGATCATCCCCATTGTTGAACCCGTACCCGGTCAGCCTATTGTCGGCGGTATAGCCGGTCAGCCTATCCGCGCGGAGGTGAGCTACTACAACCGTAACGGTTTGATTACGGAGTGGCCTGCGGCGTGGGGAAATATCAGTACGCACTTCAAAGACACTCTTGTAACCGCTACTCCCGCGGGGCCGCAGAACCTTTTGCCGCAGGTCTTTAGCGGCGGGGTTACATTGACGGCACAGGGTTTGTTCTGGCTGAACGACAACAACCACTGGGGCAACAGGAACGGGTCTGTAGCGCCGCGGAGCGTATCGGGGCTCGATACCGTTGAGTTCATTATATATAACGCGACCGATGTCCACGGCAATTCGCTGACGCACCAGATTTACATCCGGCAGCCTTCGTCTATCAGCGGGATACCGTCGAATATTGAGTTGTCTGCGCTCTCGGAAAGGTTTACTGTGAGGGCCGGGCCTCCCGCCGGTTTGAAGATCGAGTCCGACAGGGGAGATTGGGACGGAGACACGCTCATTCTCAAGTTTACCGACCCGCCGGTTGTGCTGAGCGCCGTGGCGGAGGATCAGTACGGCAACAAGATAGGCGTCCACCCGAGCGACTGGCAGTCTACGGTTATTGATCAGGGTGTTCCCACGGTAGAAGCCCGGGAGCGTCCGCTCGTGGTCTACACGCCGGGCCTGGCGACCGAGAACGGCAAGGTGATAGTTTGCGCTACGGCATCGGACAACACAGACGCGAATGCCTGTATTACAGTCAAGATTACCGGCGTTACGCTGCGTGCCAGTTCCGTGACCACGCGTGACTACAGCGGATGCGGTTACTTAGACGCTATTGAGCTTAAATTCCGCAAGCCGGTCAAGCTGACGGCGAGCGGCAAGTTCCCTGGTGATAAAATCCGCATTACCAGGGGTACAACATCCATCGCGGTCGATTCGGTGACGGCAAACGCGGCTGATTCCAGCGCCATAATATGGCTCAAGGAGACCGGTTCCGGCCCGTTGCAGACCGGGTGGAGGCCGCAGGTGTCCATATTCGACGGCGTCTTTGAGGAGGCTGGCGAGCAGGTGCATTGCGGCGAATCCGTCACTAAAGAGTGTGCCGGCGGGGTGATTGACGGCGCGGCGCCGGTGATTGAGACCGCCAAGCTCTTCTTCCCCTCGTTCAGCGGCGGCGGAGTCAAGGAGAACTACATTGAGGTCAGATTCAGCGAAAATATCTTCTCGTCGAATAACAGGCAGTACAACGCGACCGAGGCCGCTAACTTTAATCCTGAGATGCTGTTCAACATCTGGGAGCTGGCCGGTAGTGATGGCAGTGCCAAGCGTCTTGCCAAAAGGTCTATGGGCAAGAAGGCGCACAACTTCGACGATAACAGGAAGCTGGAGCTGAAGAAGCCGGATCCTTACCTCGCCGGCATTGAAGATATTATCTTCCACAACGCCACGACGCTGCGTTTTTATCTCCGCAACGAACGTGAGCTTGGCCCGCCGCGCGATTACATCAATATCCGCACGGATCCTAGGGCGCACGTCCTTGACGCGCCGTATAACGTGCCCGGCCCGGAGAACCGCAGGGTGCCCATCACCTACGGCAACCCGCCCAACGAGCCGATCAGGGCCATCCCGAACCCGGCGTCGCCGGCTGACCGTAAGGATCAGGAAGCCATTAAGATTAATGGCGGGCCTCTCCATACGATTACAGCTTCCCATAACGACGGGGCCATCGATTACATTAAGTACGGCGGCGGCGGTACTGTCTTTGAGGTGCCCATCTACGTGCCCAAAACCGGTACTGTCAGGTGCCAGGTCAAGGTTTACGACTTGGCGGGCAACCTGGTTAACTCCGGCGAGACCAACGACGCAGCTACGGGAACCCTTCGGACCAACGAGGGTTACACCAAGATGCATATCTACTGGAGCGGCTATAACTCTAAGGATATGAAGGCGGCCCCGGGCAGCTACCGGATGGTGGTATTCATCAGTTACAAGAATACGACCGACTCTCTGGCCAAGAACAAGAAGATGCAGGGCTCGGTAGGTATCGCCAAGTAGCGAACACGGCGCCGGCCGGGGCGATAATAAAAAACGGCGGTCATTACGGCCGCCGTTTTTATTTGGATGGCGTTGGATGTTGCAGAAAATAAAAGGCGGTCAGCACAACTGACCGCCTTTTTGCGTTGGCGTTATTGGATAACAGGTAATGTCAATAGATCAAAGCCCCAGTTTCTCCTTAAGAGCTTCCGGGGTAAAGGGCTTGACGATGTAATTGTTCGCCCCCGATTTCAGCGCCTCGACCACCCTGCTCTTTTCCGATTCGGACGTACACATGATGATTTTCACATCCTTGTACGTGTCGTCGGCGCGGACGGTTTTGAGGAAGGTGATGCCGTCCATGATGGGCATGTTCCAGTCCAAGAGCACCAGGTCTATTGGCATGTTGCTCTTGAGCTTTCCCAGGGCCTCCTGGCCATCGCCAGCCTCGAGGACGTCGGTTACGCCCAGGCCTCCGACCTGTGTCTTCTGTATACGGCGCATTGTTACTGAATCGTCAACTAACAGCATTCTCATATATAGATCTCCTGTATTAAGATGTTTTCAGTGATATTTCCATGGCGAACGGTCCCAGCGGGCACGTGAACGGCACTATAATCGTGGGTACGCCGGATAGACCGGAGAGCACGTGGCTGCTGATGATGACGTTTGGCAGGGATATGGACAGGTTTAGGCCGGCGAGGTCGCGCTTTGCGAAGCCGGCGATGATGTTGGCGATTTCGCCCACCGCGTCGGCGAGCTCGACGCCGGCCTCAGTGAGCGGCGCGCCTACCATTGCCGAGACTATATCAAGCGCCGATTTCATAGGAAAGCAGAGGGATATTGATCCCTGTGCGCCGCCCGATAAACCGATGATCCCCGATATGTCGTATCGGGGGAAGGGTTCTTTCTTGATTGTCGGCGCGCCTTGCTTCGCGTCTGTTAAAATCATGTTCTTGAAACACGCCGCCGTTGCGTTGATAAACGGGTTTATGTACTGCACGTTCATACTAATAGCTCCTGTTAGTAACGTTTATATGGCTCTAAGCAACTTATCCGGATTTTGGTTCGATACCGGCTGCGACCCGTCGATTGCCATGATGAGGTCCGACCTTTCGACCTCGTTCTGCGCCTCCGACAGATACGCCGGGAGTTTCTCAGCGTCTATGTTCAGTTCGCTGAGGATGCTGCCCTCACCGCCCTGTCTTTCGATCTGACCCTCGAAAGAACCTATCCCCGAATTACATAATATATATTCTGACAAGTAGATTGCGAAAGGAATTGATTTTTGTTTATCGGACGCCTTTTCGGGGGCGTGGTGGAAACGTACCCCGTTTATAGCCGCCGGGTTCAGTTTCCACATCTCCAAGAGGGCCGCGCCGATCACCGCGTGGGTCTCCCTGGGCATCACCGCGGCCTCGGCTTCGAGGAAGGAAACCTCGTTTTTCATAGCGTAGGCCACGATTTCCTGGAATTCCGCGTTGAAGAACTGGTCGTAGAGCAGGATCCCGATATCGTGCAGGAGGCCCGACAGGTAGAGCGTCTGCTGCTCGTCGGGGTTGAACTTTACGGCGCTGAACCTCGGCGTCATGGAGGCCATGTGCGCCGCCGTGAGCGCGTGCCGCCAGAACTGCCGGTAGTCGAGGATGTTGGAGTTGGACGGCGCCGAGAAGTTTTTGATGATGCTGGTGGCCACGATGATATGCCCGATCTCGTTGAACCCCAGGCGCGTAACGGCCGACTGGACGTTGGAGATGCGGCTGCCCGTGCCGTAGTAGCTGGAGTTCGCCACGCGCAGTATCTGCGCGGTGAGCGAGGGGTCCTGCTCAATGATCCGGGCCAGCGCGAGGGCACACCCCTCGTCGGAGAAGGCGAGCTGCTGAACCTTGAGCGCCACCTCAGGCAGGGTCGGGAGTCCGGAGATACTATTTAATCGTTTAATTATGCTCATTATACTATTATTATATTATAAGGGGCGAAATAATGTCAATAAATCACTTAAATAATTTAAAAGCCTTCAGGAGAAGCAGCGGTTTTGACGCGAACGCCCGCATGAAAACCCGTAAATAGCTTATTTTCGCCGGATCCTCCTTAGACAGCGATTCCGCGATTCTGTCAAGGAAGGCATCGTTGGCCGACATGATGAACTCTTTGAGGGCGTACGAGCGGTCCAGCTGTTTCCCGTAGTTTTTGGCCCAGGTACGGTGGTATTCGGTAAGTGTGCGGTGGTCGCAGGTGCCGTTTGGGCGTATCGATTTGGCCGCGGCGGCCCCGGCGGCCTTGCCGGCATAGAGCGAATAGGCGATGCCGGCCCCGTTTATGGCGTTGACCTGCCGCGCCGCGTCGCCGGCGAGCATCACCCCCTCTTTTACGAGCGGCCGCGTCCACCGGGCCACGGGGATCCCGCCGCAGTGGAGGTCCGTCACCTCCGCATTGGGGAAACGGCCGGCGATGAAACTGAGCAGCAACTCCTTAGGCAGCCCCGGCCGGCACCTCGACCCGATGACGCCTAACCCCACGTTCGCCTCGCCCTCGCCGCGGGGGAAGATCCACACGTACCCGCCCGGCGCCGCCTTGCTCCCGGTGTAGAAGACGCAGCAGTCCGGCTCTATATCTTTAGACTTGACGCGGGCGAACGCGCCGGATTCGATGTCGCCGGGCTTGAGCGCCGTGTTCCACCCGAATCCGCGCGCCAGACGGCTCTCTACGCCGTCGGCCAGGATCAGGCAGGGGGCGGTGAACTCGCGGGCATCCCCCGTCTCCGCCGATACGCACCTGTACGTCCCGTCCGGCAGCTTTTCCGCGGAGGTGACCGGCGTGTTGGGGATGAGCTCCGCCCCCTTTTCGGCGGCCATCGCCGCGAGGCCGGCGTCCATCCGTTCGCGGTCGAGTATCCACCCCTCGGCGCCGTTCTTGATTTCGACATTGATGCCCGACGGCGAGACCATGCGCGCGCGGGTGAGGGTAGACTTGATCCACTCGGGGCGGGGTTCCACCGAGAGTGTAAGCCCTTTGAACCCGACCCCCTCGCCGCAACGGACCGGGGCGCCGGCCTTGCTCTTGCGCTCGAGCAGGCAGACCCGCCTGCCCGCCTCCGCCGCGGCCATCGCCGCCATCGACCCCGCAGGGCCCGCGCCTACTACTATTATATCATATTTATTATTGGCGGCATCGCTCATTTCGATTTGCCCCCATCCGTAGATAACGCCGCGAACGGGCAGATCCGCACGCATATCCCGCACGATGTACATTTTTCGGAGGATATCCGCAAAGCCTTGCCCAGGATGATAGCGTCTTGCGGGCATACGCCTATGCAGGTCCCGCACTCATCGCATTTTTTTTGATCGACAACCGTCATCGTTCCAGCCTCTTCAATAGTTTTTCGGTATCTTTGATGATTACGCTGATACGTTTATCACCGTCCCCATCGCCGTACCGTTCGAGTATCAACCCGCACGCGGTGACGGCAAACTGCTTTTCGCCCGCTCTATTGTGCGCGTGCGCCTGTTTGTTCCGCGTAACCGCAGCGTTGTACGCTCCCTGTGGGCCTTCCGCAAGATACGAGCCCGCCAGTTTATTATAAACGGCCGCCGCCTGCGAGAACATTTTTTGCTCCTCAAAATACTTAACCTCGGCCCACAATACAAATCTACTATTTGGCATCTCCTTTTTCAAAGCGTATATGATATCCCGCGATTTCCGCGCCTCCCTTTCGGTTACGTAGATATCCGACAGGGCGAGCTTCGCCGCGGTACCGGTCAGCCGCGCGGACTGTGCCCCCCGCTCCAAAAGCCGTATCCCGCCGGCCTTATCGCCGGGGAACCAGAACATCGCCGCACCGAGCCGCTTCTTCAAATCCGCCCTGGCATAGTCGTACAGCCCCAGAAAAAAATTGACCTCCGTGTTCGCCGTGTCTAACCCGCGCGCCTCTTTCATGGCCTTTATTGCGTCGAGCCCCGTTGCCGCCGCGGCGATGTAGGACCCGTTCTTCAGGTGGAACGAGGCGTTCATCCCCAGAACGAACCCGCGCAGCGTCAGCGTATAAGAGTTTGTGCCGGATGTACTGTCATAGGTATTGACGGCGTTTTTCGCGCGCTCGAACGACCGCATGAACGCGGCGGTGTCGATCGCCGTATCGAAATCAACGTCCCGCATCCCCAAAGCGGCCAGATGCAGCACCGCGGCGAGGGGATTTGTGTTATTGGAGAGATACGCGGAATCCGTCAGCCTCAAAACATCATCAAACCTGCACTCAAGGATCCCTGTTATCGCGGGGTTGATGATTGCCGAATGGTCATCCGGTATCTTAAACGCTGCCGCTGCGAATGTCATCACGCAGATAATCAGAATTGTTGACTTATACATCCGTCCCCCCGGATTTTAATGACGGATAGGAGACCTTGTGGCGCAGCCTGAAATATAACCACGTCATAAAATATACGGCGATGCCGGCCGGAAGCAAGACGGGGAGGATAGTTGCCGCGGCGAGCATGACGACCGCGCCGCCGGCCTTGTGCGGCAGTTCCATATATATTGATTTCTTGCTGTTGAACAGATACGGGATGTATACGGGGATGACGAGGAGGGCGCATATCAGGGCCAGATAATCGTTGGATATTAATAATGACACAGGGATAACCGTCAGCAAGCACCCCAGCGCGGTGCAATGCGCTGTTTTCGGCCCAAAGCGAACTGCCGTAGTGATCTTCCCGTGCGCCCTGTCGCCCCGTATATCCGGCAATGTGGAACTGATCGACCCGGAGCACATCAGCAGAAAGTAGGGGAGCGCGCGTATGTACAGTTCCGGGGCATCGCGAAACAGCTCTCCACCGCGAACGCACCCTGATGCTCCGGAGACGCACCACCCCGCCGCGAACGCCAGAAACGCCTCAAACGCGTTTGTCAGAAAATCAAGGAACGGCCGTCCCGACAATGAAAACGGTTTGCAGCTGTAGATACATCCCGCGATGATTGCGATCAACGCCAGAAACGCGATCGTGCCATAGCCCATCATCATCAGCCCAAGTATTGATGTCAGGGCGCAAACAGCCGCGAAAATACCGGCGGCTTTCATGGGGATATTGCAACGCACGAGCAGCGGAAATCCCTCATTAGCCTTATCGACTTCATAATCCGCCATTTGATTGATGATATAGACTGCGGCAGGGGCGAGTGAGTAGAGGAGTATCAGCAGATACTGGTCAGGCCAGAGATGCGTAAACAAACCCTTATCGGCGGAATAAATCCCAAACGCGCAGAACGCCCACACGGGCACGATGATAATCGGCCGCGTCAGAAATAACAGATCGATAATCAGCAATAAAAACTTTTTCATGATGATTAATTACCCTGCCGTTATTTCGGCCGAAAGGTAGGGTAGATGATCCCGAACCGCAGTTTATAGTATATCCTTCCCGCCGCGAACGTTACGAATATCAATACTCCATAAACAGGCACAAACAGCGTTACAACGGCCGACAGCAGGAACACCGGCCATTTGAAGGAGTAGAACGCCGAATCCCGTTTAGCCGTTACCGCAAAGTTGATAAATATCCCCAGTGATAACACAGCGGGTACCGCCATCACCCAGTAATGGTGTTCCAGCAGGAACGATGTCCCCATGGCAAACGCGCACATCACCGCCGCCGCGACAGCCGTGGCCTTTTCCCCGTACGCGACGCAAAAAGTTTTCTTCCCCGTCAACTTGTCCCCGGCGGCATCCGGTATCGTGGTAGCCAGAAAAACCGCGCCGTTGGCGAATGCGGGTGCGAGGGACGACAGTAATCCCGGTATCAGCAAATCAATATCCACCGCCTGCCCATTTTTTGCGGACAGCCATCCCACCAGAAATGTGATAGCCCCGTGCCCCAAAGAATTGGCGGTCATCCCTCCAACCGCGTGATTTTTTAACGACGCGGGGGGAAGATTGTAAAGGATGCCGATGATTAATCCCAAAGCAAACAGCGTAAACATCCACACCCCCTGCGTCCACGCGATAGCAAGCCCCGCGGCGGCGCAGATGATGGCTAATGTCCACGCGGCAGGTATTGATATTATCCCTTGCGGCAGGAGAAAGAGCTTTTTGTTGATCCTGTCACTCTCTATGTCCTGTATCTGGTTGACGACATAGATTGACGCGACGAGAAACGAAAATCCCAGCAGGTTGATGAAGAGTACGCCATACTCAAATTCCCCAATCTTTACATTCGGGTTTCCGACGATCCACCCTAATATCAGCACCGTCCACACAGGTGCCAGAAGCGGCAGCCTCAGCAGGAAGATCATGTCGGCAAATTTTTTGAGGAGTGTTATCATGCCGTCATTCCGGGCGGATTGGGTATTGACCGACGGGAAACGGGTTGGAGTAGATCCACGCGCTTCCGCCGCGCCGGGCCTCTATCCTGTATACGCCCGGCTCCGTTATCGCCCACCCGGCGTTTTTGGATGATGCTGACTTGATGACCTTCCCGTTGCGTATCAGCATTATTTTCGCTTTCCGTGTCAATTTCACGTTCATCGTAAGCGGTAACGACAACGGCGGCTGCGCGTCCTTCCACAGTCCCGGATATTGGATTGCTCCGTTGTTATCGCTCAGAAATATTTTGCACCCGCGCGCGTCGCCGCGGCTGTAGTTGCTTATGAAGCCGCGCCCGTTTCGCATTGCGTCAACCAATGCCCGGTTCATTCTCTCCGCGTCAATACTATCAGCTTTGCCGTCAGCCGGGATTTTCCAGACGGCCTCATCTGCAAACAGGTGTGTGCGGATGCCTCTCAGTTCTACATTGATGGGGAAGATTACGTATGTGAACGGGCCTATTTTAATTTTACGGTTGTGGGCGTCTACCCCGCCTATCGCGCTTACGAAGCGGGTGAGGTTCATTTCGTCCCATTTTGCCAGGAGCTCTTTGGGCGCGTTGCGGAGGAAGCGGTTCGGGAAGAAGAGGCGCAGGGACATCCTTAAGGGGTTTTGCCGCAGGCGGTCCAGGTGCTCAATCCAGTCCGATACCTGGTTCCAGATTTCTATGCCGTTGAATCCGGTGACATCCCACCTTGTCCAGGGGTATGGCGGGGGGAGGCCCTTCATGGCGCAGCGGCATTCGTTGGGGTGGGCGATGAATCCGGCGCCGCCCATGTTTTTGATGTTGTTGATGTACTCCTGCGGATCGGCCTGCCCTGCCGCTACTTCGCTGACGCCGAGCGCGAGGTAGTGGTTTTTGTTTCCGTCGTCTTCGTGCTCGTACCCGGTGTGTACGAGCAAGCTGCCGCGCAGGCCCTCCCATTCCGTCCCCCGTCCCCCCAGGTTCATGTGGTCGGTGACGCAGATATAGTCGAGCGCTGCGTTTTTGGCCGCGCAGATGAACTCGTCGTAGCCGCACTCGCCGTCCGAGAATGTCGTGTGCAGATGTACGCACCCGCAAATTTCTTTTAGCGCCATACCATATAGTCCTGAAAATCACAGTTGCGGGGCGGGAATAGGACCGGCCCCCGCTTATAATATAGTATTATCCATTGCCCGGCAGCAAGTATTTGCTGAGTACCCTTATAACCTCGTCCATGTCGAGCGGTTTGCCAAGATGCCCGTTCATCCCCGATTCCATGCACCGGTCTATGTCTTCTTTGAACACGTTGGCTGTCATTGCGATGATCGGAATCTTGCCGGCTTTCGGGAATCCGAACCTCCTTATGCGCTGTGTAGCCTCGTAGCCGTCCATCTCCGGCATCTGCACGTCCATGAAGATGAGCTCGTACTTGTCGGGGGTGCCGCTGAACATGCGGACCGCCTCGGCGCCGTTGTGGGCGCAGTAGATGTCGATACCGGTGGGGGAGAGCAGTTCCCGCACGATTTCCCGGTTTATCTCCGAGTCTTCCGCCAAAAGGATGCGGTGCCCCGCGAAGATGCCGTTTGTGTCTTGTACGGGCAGATTCTCTGAGTCTTCGAGCTCCGGGTTTTTGCCGCGCCCGGCCTTTATCGTGAACGAGAATGTTGAGCCGCTGCCGCGTTTCGACACCACCTCTATTTTGCCGCCCATCATCTCTACTATGTTCTGTGAGATCGCGAGGCCAAGGCCTGTGCCGCCAAACTTGCGCGAGGTGGAGCTCTCAGCCTGCTGGAATGTGTTGAAGAGGCTGGCCTGCTGCTCTTTTGTGAGGCCTATGCCGGTGTCTGTTACCGAAATCATGATGGCGCACGTGTTCCCGTCGTCGCTCACAAGCGCCGCCTTAAGGGTGATATTCCCTTTCTCCGGTGTAAACTTTACCGCGTTTGAGAGCAGGTTCATGATAACCTGCGATAGGCGCTGGTCGTCGCCTATGAGCGTTTTGGGGATGGCGCCGTCTATGTTTACATCGAATACCTGTTTCTTCTCGGCAGCGCGGAAGCCGATGACGCTCAGCACGCTGTTTATCATCTTCTCGAAGCTAAACTCGGCGGAAGAGAGCTCGAACTTGTTGGCCTCGATCTTAGACATGTCGAGAATGTCGTTTATGATGCCGAGCAGGTGCTGCGACGCGTCGTCTACCTTAGCGAGGCAGTAATCTTTGCGTTCAGCGCTCTCGGCGTTTTTGCCTATTGCCGACATGCCGATGATCGCGTTTATGGGCGTGCGTATCTCGTGGCTCATGTTGGCGAGGAACATGCTCTTGGCCCGGCTGGCCTGCTTAGCCTTTTCGTTTGCCGCCGCGAGGTCGGTTATGTCTATGCTGTGCTGCAGGTGGACGGTCCTGCCGCCCGGCCATTTTATGTAACGGTCGGTGTGGCGGAAGGTGCGTTTCAATTTTGTGTTGAACTCTTCCCACTCCACGATAGAGCCGGGGTTTTTGTCGAGTTTGAGGCACGGGCAGAAGTCGCATATCTTGTCTTCGTCGTGCAGGACTTTGTAGCAGTACAGGCCCGTTGCCTGGCCGGTGACGTTGTAGAATTTTCGTGTGTAGTCGTTCATAAACAGCATTTCGCCGGTTTCGGGAACCGATACGAAAACGATGGAATTGAGCCCGTTGAGTATATGTTTCAGCGTGTCGAGCGATTTTTCGGAGAACGCCGCTTCGCGCTGCAGCGCTATGGCGGCCCTCTGGTCGCGCAGGTCGTATTTGTAGGCCGCTACGGCGTATTTGCCCCTGTGCATCACGCGCACAGCCTTTATCTCGCAGGGGATCGGTTTGCCGCGGGTGTCTATGTGGAGCCACTCGAAGCTGATGAAGCCGTCGCGCAGCACGGTGTCTATGGCCTCGCGCACCCTTTCGCGGGAGGGCCGGCAGTCGGGCTGGTACACCGGCGTCAGGTCAAAGAATTTCTCTTTGTAGAACTCCTTGTCCGCAGCGCCGAAGAAACGCAGGGTCTCTTCGTTGCACTCGATCATCTCGTAGTCGTCGTTCCACAATTCGCATGGCATTGGGATGAGGTCGAACATGTTGTGCGCGTCTTCGTCGGATTTTTTGCGCGCGCGGTCGAGGGCCATGAGGATCGCGCTCATCACCGCCGCAAGGAGAATGCCAAGCGCGATGATGACGGCGCCCTGCATCCTCGCCTTATAATAATATTGGTTGAGCGGCGCGATAACGCCTATGTGCCAGCCGTTTTCTAACCGTTTTGTAAAAACTATGGAGAGGTCTTGGTCATAGTTTACCATCCTTCGCTCGGTGATGTTGTGCCCCTGCCGGATCTCCTCCTCGAACGGCGCGAAGTTCGGGTTGCTTTCAGACAGTTTTTTGCCGATCAGGGCCGGGTTTTTGTGGGCTACGGCGGTCAGGTTTTTTTCGAGGACGAACCCGTATCCGCCGCCGGCGATGCGAAGGTCGCCGGTGTGCTTGGTGATGATATCGATAGGCACGGTGAAGCCTATGGTCGCAAGCGTGCGGCCCTGGCCGTCGAGCAGCATCCGGCTGTAGGCGATAGCCCTTATGGTGGAGTCGCGCCCGCTCGTGAACGGTTCCGATACCGCGATTTTGCCCTCCGCTGCCACAGCTGCCGCGTACCACGGGCGGGATGTGAGGTCGTATTCGGGCGGCGGGTCCCATCCGCCGTCGAAGAAACGCAGCCCGCCGTAGACATCGAAGATGCCGAACGCGCCCCGCAGCACCATCTTGCGCGTATCGTCCTTTATCACCTCGTCGGTGTATTTCTGTATGTACCGGAAGACCGTTTTGGAGTCGGCGCCGGTTACGATCATGTCGCGCACGGTGTGCGACAGCCCGTTCATGAGCGTGTACGGCTCTAAGAGTTCGGATTCGATTTCGGTTTTTACGAACGCCAGTGCCCTCTCGGCGCTGTAGGCGAGGTGCTCCCGCTCGCCGTTGTACACGAAGACGAAGTTGAGGGCGGATATGATGAAGAAGGCGACCCATACGAAGAACAGGCGCGCGTAGAACCTCCTGGAGCTACTCACCTTGCGCGCGATCTCCATTATCCTGGTATCACCTGCCGTGCCGCCGATTTCCGCCATATACGATTAATCTCCCGGTATGTCAGAGGCTAAAAATCAGTCTTGGCTACGAACGGGATGTCCTCAAAGACTACTTGCGTCTGGATGTGCTGCAAGAGCGTCTTGTTCTCCTCCGGCTCGTCCTGCAGCGACTTTTTCTGCTGGTCGAAGAACCGCTGGCGCGCCTCGCCGCGCAGGTGGACCTGCTTTACATCGCACACCTGCGACCAGACCCGCTTCTCGTCGAGGTTGAAGAGCTCGTGGATCAGCTTCAGGTAGTGCGCGGCCGCCTTGGAAAAGAGCTTGTGGATAAACAGCGTCTTCTGCTCCTTCATGCAGGTGTCGAAGACGGTATCGTAGGGTATGAAGGTCTCGGTTATCTTCTCGCGGTAGAGGCTCTGGAGCGCGCTCAGGTACTCGTCCTGCTTGTTCGTCCCCTTGTAGCCGTTGGGGACGATCTTGGTGATGGGGCAACAGTCCCTAAACCGCTTCTCGAGGATGCGGTGCAGCTCAATGATCCCGTTCACGGCGAAATAAGAGAGCTCGGTGGGGACGAAGATCTCGTCCGCCGCGCGCATGGCCGTCTCCTGAAGGATGTCGATCCCCGGCGAGTTGTCGATCATGACAAAGTCGTAAAACCGGTTCAGGCAGGAGTACTCCATGGCTTTTTGCAGGATACTGGTGTCTTTGACGTCGTGCCCCGAGAGTTCGGCGTGCGACGGGATGATGTGGAAGTTGCGCAGGCGCGTCTGGGTGATGGAGTCCAGGATCTTCTTCCCCGCGATCCCCACCGACGACCTGTAGACATCCCGGATGCTGGGCACCCGCTGCCCGTTCCCATCGACCACGAGGGACAGGTGGTGCTGGCTGTCGTTGTCGATGGCCAGCACGCGGAACCCCGCCATGGCCAAAGCCTGCGACACGCTGATGGTAAACGTAGTCTTACCAACCCCGCCCTTATAGTTAAGGACCGCAATAGTACGCATAAAACATTATTCCTCGGTGTATTATGGGTTACCGCTCATATACAATAAGTATACAATTCGAACGCAGATAAATCAAGGTAAAATATTAATATTGGTTGGATATGGCAGTTACGGGTATGAATGCGGATTCCGGAATAAAGGGCGGCCGAAGGCGGCCGCCCCTGCAAAAGCGCTGTCTGGGAGGGTATCAGTTGGCCCTGGACACGAATTCGTGCGTCTCCGTATCCACCCGGATCTTGTCCCCTATATTGCAGTAAAGCGGCACCTGGACCTCAATCCCGGTGTTGACGGTGGCCGCCTTGAGCACCTTCCCGCCCGTATCCCCCTTCACCGCCGGTTCCGTGTAGGTGATCTCCACATCGACCTGCTTGGGCATCTCCACGCCCACCGCCTTCTCCCCGTGGACGATCACGTCGATGATCATCTGCTCCATCAGGAAGTCGGTCGCGTCGCCCAGATCGTCCTTGTTGAGCTCCATCTGCTCATAGTTCTCCTGGTCCATGAAGGTGAACCGGCCGCCGTCGGAGTAGAGGTACTGCATCTTCTTGCGCTCGAGGACGACGAGGTCGAACTTGTCGGACGCCCTGTAGACGGTCTCGGAGACGCTCCCCGTGGAGAGGTTCTTCATCTTCATCTTGCAGGACGACGCGCCGCGCGCCCCCTTGGTGTAGACGTACTTCAGGATGACGTGCAGGTCGTTCCCGATTTTGACGCAGTTGCCCTGCCTGAGCTCCTGTGCTTCCTTCATTGGTACCTCCTCTTAGCTAAAAACTATTATTATTATGGATTATTGTTGACCGCAGTATTGGGCCGATACCCGTCTAAAAAGCTGCACAGGCGGGATATCAGATTACAATTACGGAGCATAATATAATATATGCCGAAGGCGGAGTGGGCATTTTTTTTCAAATTTTTGAAGAAATCGCCGTAGCGCTCCGGCGTGGTCTGGCGGGGGGACTCGGCCGCAGTGTCGTTGAACGCCATCATCAGCCCGGCCCAGGCGGCGAAGGCGCCCTCATCCTCAAAGTAGGGTTTTAGGGTCTCAAGCAGGGCCTTGACCTTGACAAGCTGGTACTTTTCGTCCTGGATGTAGGCCTGCCAGATGAACGGGCGGCCGGAGAGGACGGCCCGGGCCAGGGAATCCTCCCCCCTCACGATGTTGAAGTCAGTACAGCAAAGCAGGGCGTCGTAGCTGTGCTGGTCGATGAATGGCATGTAGATCAGACGGATGTTTTTGTAGCGGTATTGGGGGTGAAATTGGGGCCGGGGGGGCATATCAATGCCTAATCTGCTTAATGTCGCCAACATCCCCAGTTGACTTTTATCACCAAAAATTAATAATGTAGTTTCACGCCCGTAGTCAACCAAATCCCCCAGCAGCGTATCAAATCCCCGCTCATAGGTAAAGATGGATCCGACCAGTTGGCCGTCATCGGGCCCCTCCCGGAAAACCAGCTCCCCGCAATCCCGCCAGAATTGCAGCTTTGAGTTGATAATCAGCCCGCCGGTGCCCTCCCTGAATCCCGGCATAAAATAGAATTTGCGTACCGTCCCCCGTCCGAGCAGCGATTCTTTAAGATGATAGTCCTCTACCCAGTCCTCGGCCGACAGGTACTCCAAATTGACAATCAGCTTGCTCCCGTCGTAGGCCATCTCCAATAGCGGCTCCGGGATATGGCAGGCGAACGCCTCGACCATCACGTCCGCCACCCCCAGCGCCTTAATCAACCCCTCGTCCAATAATAATGTATTGATGAAGGTGAGGCCTCCGCCCTCCTGCACCGCCACTTCCGGGTTGATCCCCCCGGCAACGGCCCGCATCGTCCGCAAATCGTCCACAAATACCCTTATCCGGCAGCCGGGCCGCGCGAATTTAAGCTCTTTGGCGAACCGGTACGCGACCCCGGCGTCCCCGAAGTTGTCTATGCAGCGGCAGAAAATGTCGATACTTGAGAAATCCATAGGTGAAATATAATATTTTTACACAAAACATTCTCGCCGAAAGGTCAGCGCAAAGTGGAATTTTTATATAGTATTGATAAAGCGGTATTCCTATTCTTCAACGCATACCTGACCCACCCGGCCCTCGACATCCTAATGCCGCTGTTCACCAAATTCAGCACCTGGGCGGTACCGGGCGTCCTCATCGCGGCCGTTTTCGTAATGCGGGAGAAGAAAAAGGCGCTTGTCGTATTGGGCCTTGTAGCGCTGACGGCGGGGCTGAGCAGCCTGATATCGGATGAGGTCATAAAGAAACTGGCGGCCCGCCCGCGCCCCTGCCACCCCGAGTTCTTCGTGGAGGGCGCTCGGTTCCTGCTTGGGACGCGCACCTCCTTCTCGTTCCCGTCGGCCCACAGCATGAACATGTTCTCCGTGGCCGCGCTCCTCTTCTGCTTCTACCCGCGGCGCTGGATGTACTTCTTCCCCTTCGCCGCCATGATAGCCTACACCCGCGTCTACTGCGGCGTCCACTACCCCTCCGACGTCCTCGCCGGGGCGGTCTTCGGGTGCCTGATAGGATGGGGTGTGTACGCAGGGTACCGGGCGGCGTGCCAAAAAATCCGGCGGCGGGATCACGCCGGCCGGCACCCCGTACCGAATTAAATTTATTGAAGCCACAATTAAATATTATACCCGCACTACCCGGCACCTGCACTACAGCCGTGATGTCGCCGGATGGCGCAGGTATAGTATTTAACCGTGTGATCTATAATTTGAGGCAGTCCGCAACGCCCGGTATTTTTTATCGGATTTGCCGGCCGCGCCCGGCATAAAGTATATTGTAACCCTATGAACGACAAATTCGGCAACGACCTGACCGTGGGCGGCATCCCCCGGCACCTGCTTTCCCTCGCGGTTCCCATGCTGCTGGCCAACCTTATCAGCACGGGGTACAACATTGTAGACGCCATCTGGATAGGCAGGTTCGTCGGGAAAGAGGCGCTTGGGGCGGTGGCGGTCAGCTTTCCGGTGATTTTCATTTTCGTGGGGGTGGCCGCGGGGGCGACGATGGCCACTACGGTGCTCGTCGCGCAGTTCTACGGCGCGCGCAACATGCCCATGGTTACGCGGACGATAAGCACCTCCTTTCTGATATCTTTCGCGATGTCGGTAATCTTTGCGGTAGTCGGTATATTTACCGTAACCGGCATTTTGCGCATTTTGGGGACGCCCGAAACGATCCTGCCGCTGGCGGCGACGTATCTGGTAATCACGTTTTACAGCTTCCCGACCATGTATTTCATGTTCTTAGTGTCGTCGGTTTTGCGCGGGATGGGGGACACCAGGACGCCGCTCTACTTTATGGCGGTGGGGTTCAGCATCAACGCGGTGCTCGATCCGTTCATGATAATCGGCATCGGCCCGTTCCCTGCGATGGGGCTCGACGGGGCGGCGTGGGCGACGCTGATATCCTCTTCCATCGCGCTCGTGTTTGCCATAATCTACTTCTGGCGCAAGGACAGCGTCTTCATCAAGGGCATCAGGTTTTTCAGCATCGACCCGCAGATCACGAAGCTGATAGTAAAAATCGGCTTCCCGTCGATGATCCAGCAGTCGGCGATAGCAATAGGGATAGGGGCGGTGACGTCGATAGTCAACTCTTTCGGCGCGGCGGCGATCGCGGCGTTCGGTGCGGCGGGCCGCGTGGACTCGATAGCGTTTTTGCCTGCGCAGTCGATTGGGATGTCGGTGTCTACCATGGCCGGGCAGAACATCGGCGCGGGGCGCTACGACCGGATACCGCTCATCTTCAAGTGGGGGGTGATGATGACGCTCGCGATAACGCTCGTCTTCGCGGTGCTGTTCGTGTCGATACCGGGGGTGCTGCTGGCGCCGTTCACGGCCGACCCGGAGGTCATCGCCATAGGCAGCAATTATTTGAGGATCGCGGGCCCGGCGATCACCTTCTTTGCGGTGATGTTCATCTCGAACGGCATAATAAACGGCGCGGGGCACACGCTGACCACGCTGATATTCACGCTGATAGCGGTGTGGGGGATGCGCGTACCGCTCGCGGCGCTTTTGTCGGCCGGCCCGCTGGGGATAAACGGCGTCTGGGTCTCCTACGCGATAGGATTTTTTACAACGATGTGCATAAGCCTCGCCTGGTACCGGTCGGGCCGGTGGAAAAAGGCGGTAATCCGCCCCTCCCATCGCCCCGGCGCGGACATCGTGCCGCCGGGGGACCGGCTGTGATTTGCTGATTTATTCCGCGTACAGGACAATATCACGGCTTTTTATTCTGCATATAGAATAAAATTAACGATTTTTATTCTACATATAGAATAAAAACTAAGGTATTTTATCTTATATGTGGATGGATGATGATTGGGCCCGGTCAAAAAAAAAAAATATTTTGTATACAGAATAAAAATATATTATATTATTCTATATGGAAAATAAAATTAACATTGCCCTCTTACAGAGGATATTGGTAGAGAATCAGGAGGCTGTTCGGAGAATTGAGCTCTCCGAGCGC
>Ga0209755_10001229_pt1 | contig 41302 bp, 36 predicted proteins | sample TergutCo191P1_FD_187301 | JGI IMG/M metagenome (GOLD analysis project Ga0209755, IMG submission 187301) | Cornitermes sp. P1 segment gut microbial communities from Petit-Saut dam, French Guiana - Co191P1 (SPAdes) (version 2) | ecosystem: Host-associated > Arthropoda: Insects > Digestive system... | reverse complement strand
GCTATAAAATACAGATACACTTTATATCCGTTTTCTTTTGCAAGACGTATTTCATCTAATTTGGAATTGTGAGAAAATACTGTTTCAAAAGCAAAAGAAGACTGCGATTCCAAAATCATTTTGCGCCGCAAAAATTCAGCAAGACATGCGGAGATATAAGAGACTTCAGAAAAATTTTTCTCAGTCAATGAAAGAACCGAACCATCTATATTTAATTTGCTAACAAGTTTGAATGAAAGCTTGCTCTGAAAGGTAGATTCCTCTAAAAATTCCAAAAATTCATTTTTTGAAAACTTCACCGGATAATATGCCAAATTCAAAAAGCCCATTAAATCTTTTGTTATGGTATCTGCATTTATGAAATAATAATCATTGAAAACATGGGTTTTCACCAAATAATCATAAAGCGTAGATTTGCCTGAGCCATTTGGCCCTGCAAAAATTCTCAGTCTTTTAACTCTATGCATCCGGCAGCTCAATTACTAAAGGTCCGTTGTAAGGAATATCCGGCCTGGCTGGGCCTAAAATTTCTTTGCGACCATCGGGGTATTCTTTCACTATTTGGTCTTTTTCAACATAGCAATTGGGAATTCCAAGCCTTTGATTCTCCAAAAACGCAAGCCTACCAGCTTCTGAGAATAGCCTTTGGTACTCCTCGTATCTGGGAGTGTTGATTATAGGTTCATCGTCGTTGTAAACGAACATAGGAGTAAGATAGAAAAATTTAAGTTATGCTCTCTGGTTTTTGATTTTTTACGACACCCACTGTCGCTACAAGTTTTTATTTTAATTGTAAACAACAATGCGAGGTGTTTATGAAAACGGACAGCGAAATTGACGCTTTTTAATTCGTTGATGACAGAGACGGCACACGATACAGAACCGTAAAAATAGACGGCAAAATCTGGATGGCGGAAAACTTGAACTACGATGGAAAAAGCGTATATGACTGGGCTAACGCCAGAAACGCCTGCCCAGACGGATGGCACCTGCTCAGCTTTAGAGAATGGTACGAACTCCTGAACACTAACTGCGAAAACGGCGATTTTTACAGGATTTTCGGCATTGGCAAACACGACCACTGGTGGTGCGCAGAAGAAGATAGCAAAGAAAGAAGCCTCTCGTGGCACATATCGCATAATAATGGCTTTTTTTACAACAATTCACACAAATTATGCCTATTGGAAGTTTGGTGCATAAAAAATGAGAATTTCTAAATTACCTCTATGAGCACTAACGAAAAATCCTTTGTCCACTTGCAAGTGCACTCCGAGTACTCTTTTTTGCAAGCTCCGGTTAAAATAAAACCATTGCTAAAAAAAGCGTGTGAGCTGGGGCAAAGCGCAATAGCTCTAACAGACCACGGCTTTATGTTTGGCATTTTGGAGTTTTATATGGAAAACGACAAAGCTAAACCACTCAATATAAAACGAATTTTAGGAAGCCATATTTACATAGAAACAGATAACGCAAAACCAAGCGATAAATCTTCCTACAACAGATTAACGCTCTTGGCAGAAAATCAGGAAGGCTACAAAAACCTCATTAAAATAAGCAGCGAAACCTATACGAGCAAAGAGAAATTTCAGGAAACGCCGGCGATTTCATTGGAATTCTTATCGCAGCACAGCGAAGGCTTAATAGCCATAGCAGGCGATCCTGCAAGCAGGTTTGGGCGAGATGTTTGCGGAAATATGGAAAACAGAGCAAAGCAGTTTCTAAATAGCTTGTGCAAAATTTTTGATTATGAACATATTTATTTTTCCTTGCAAAATCACTTTCTGGAAGCGGAAATTCAAATAAATGATTTTCTGAGAAAATATGCCGCAGAAAACAACAAGCAACTTGTTGTCACAAATAATGTTCATTATTTGTCTAAAAAAGATGCGCAAAGCCACACGGCTCTTTTGTGCATGGAACAAAAAAAGAAACTGGCCGAATTTAACGATGAGCATTTTATTGCACAGGAATTCTATTTAAAATCCACAGAAGAAATGTATGAGCTTTTTCCAAACGATATTGAAGCTTTGGAAAATACGGTTAAAATCGCAGAAAAATGCAATGTAAGCATAAAAACAAATGCAGGTTCCGAATTTTGGCCTCACTTTGAATGTCCGCCGGAATTTACCGATGAATACGCATATCTTGAACATTTGGTTACAGAAAAAATTCCTGCCAGATATGCAAATGGCCTTAACGATGAAAAAATAATGGAACGGGTTAAAACGGAACTTGCCACAATAAAGCACATAAATGTTCCGGGCTATTTTTTGATAATACAGGATTTTATAAACTGGGCAAAGCGCAAAAATATCCCAATGGGGCCGGGGCGCGGTTCTGCGGCAGGCTCAATAGTTGCCTATATACTCGGCATAACGGAACTGGATCCTTTGCCCTACAACCTTCTTTTTGAGAGATTCTTGAACCCGGAACGTGTATCCATGCCCGATATAGACATTGATGTTTCCGATAAAGACAGGAACTTGCTAATAAAATACGTTACGGAAAAATATGGTTCTGAAAACGTAACGCAATTGATAACCTACGGACGAATGAAAGCAAAAGCCGTTTTATGGGCTGTGGGGCGAGTGATGGATATGTCTCTAAGCGATGTTAAGGTTTTTGCCGAAAGAATTCCTTTTAAGCTCGAACCTTTAAAAGATGAAAACGGAAAAGATATAAAAGGTTCAAATAGCGTTAATTTGCAAAATGTTAGGGACAGGGACCAGGAATTAGATGATTTGATAGAAAGCACGGAAGCCTATAAAGAATTTTGGGAATTGGCCGTTAAGCTGGAAGGGCTTATAAGCAACTCTGGCACACACGCTGCAGCACTCGTAATAGCACCATGCAAAATGACGGATATTGCCCCGATTTACCGGCTATCAAGCGAAGACGCTCCAACCGTGCAATACGACAAGCATTATGCCGAAGAAATAGGCTTGCTGAAAATGGATATCTTGGGGCTTAGAAATTTGTCCATAATTCAAGAAGCAGTACAAACCATTGAAGAAACGAAGAAAGTCAGTTTGGATATAGGCCAAGTTCCTTTGAATGATGCAAAAACATTTGATTTATTCGGGCAGGGAAACACAATAGGAGTGTTCCAGTTTGAATCTTTCGGTATGCGCAAATATTTGCAGCAGCTAAAACCCAGTTGTCTTGAAGATTTAATAGCTATGAACAGCCTTTACCGCCCCGGGCCAATGAAAGAAATTCCAAGATACATAGATGGAAAAAACGACCCGGCTACAATAAATTGCTATCACGAAAATCTAAAACCTATTTTAATGGAAACCTATGGCGTTATTGTTTTTCAAGAACAGGTTATGCAGCTAACGCAAGTGCTATCCGGGTTTTCGCTTGGCAAAGCAGATGTTCTTCGCAGGGCAATGGGCAAAAAAAATGAAAAAGAAATGGCTAAAATGCGCCCGGAATTTTTTGAAAACGGAAAAGAAAAAAAATATCCGGAGCCTTTGCTGCAAAAAATTTGGAAAGATTTGGAGCCGTTCTGCGAATACGCTTTCAACAAAAGCCATTCGGCAACTTATGCTTATGTGGCGTATCAAACCGCATATCTAAAAGCTAACTTTCCGCAGGAATATATGGCAGCTGTTATGAGCGCAGAAACCATAGACCATTTGCCTATGATTGTTGATGAATGCAAAAGAATGGGAATAGAAATTTTGCCGCCCGATGTAAACAATTCAAATGCGGCTTTTAGCGTAGAAAAAAAATCTATTAGATGGGGGCTTTCGCAAATAAAAGGTTGTGGAGAAGTCGTGGCCAGAGATATTGAACTGGACAGAAAACGTAACGGCAAATACAAAAGCATTTTTGATATGGTGAGAAGGCTTCACTTATTCAAAGATGTCACTATAAATAAAATAGCACTGGAAAGCTTGGCAAAATCCGGAGCATTGGATTCTTTGCCCGGAACTCGTGCGCAAAAGTTTGCCTCCGTTGAACGTGCTCTTGCAGATGCTTCTTCCTGGAAAGTGAATAAACTTTCTGCGCAAATGTCTTTTTTCGGTTCCGATTTTGAAATTGAGCCTGAGCTTGAAGAATCCGTAGAATGGTCTTTTTTAGATTCCCTTATGAAAGAGCAAACCATGCTTGGAGCGCAAATAAGCGCTCATCCGCTGGATGAATATTATGCGGAAATCAAAGGCTTTGCAAACTTTGAACTTTCTTCGGAAGCAAAAATTTATGAACGAATAGACTCTATCGTTAAAATAGCGGTGCGCATTAACGAAATAAGCGAAAAGCCAACCAAAAGCGGCGAAACAATAGCTATTTTAACCCTACAAGACAAGTATAACAAACTGGAGGCTTTTTGCGGGTCAAAAAAATGGGACAGCTTAAAAGGAAAACTTCTCGAAGGCTCGCTTATTATGGCAAATGGCAAACTAACCATTTCTTCCTTTAACAATAAACCTCAGCTAATGTTGAATTCAGCCGATTTTTTAGAAGACATAGTTAAGCAAACGAAAACGTTCTGCATTCACATAGATGCAAATTCCTTTAATATGTTCTTGAACACCGAAATAGAAAAATTTCTTGAGGAGAACAACAAGGAAAAGGGTTGCCCGCTTTATTTTTATGTTTCCGGAAATGAATACCAATATAAAATGGAGACAAATAAATACAAAATTCCGGCAAAAAGAGAAACGCTTAAAAAACTGATTTCCATTTTCGGCAAAGAAAACGTTTGGATAGGAGCAGATTAGAATCAGCCCTGAACACTATTCGATTGAGATATTTCATAAGATTTTAACATGCAAGAACTTAAAACATCCATTGAAAGGTCAAGTTTCACTAAAATCTCTTCCACTTTCTTTACATCATCCCTTTCCAAATAGTTATCGAGATCCATAATCAAACCTAGCCTTCCGGCTCTGCTAAGCAAGGCCCCGGTTATTTCGCTATCCAGCGAAATTTGAGAAAGCATTACCTCTAATGAAATTCTGTAAAGAGCACTCAAATTGCTCACCAACCCCATTAAATAAGCTTTCTCGGTTGCGAGAGGGTCTAGATTAATGGACTTTGCTATGCTCTCATAGAATGTGGCTCTGTAAAGAGCACTGGAAATAAGCGGCGAGTTTTGAGATATGCTGGTTTTGTTTGCATAAGCTAAAATCAAAAGCCAGCGTTTTAGATTATTGTAACCCAAAAGCGAAATTGCGTGTTTGATAGATGTTATTTGTGTGCGAGTGGCAAATGCCGCAGAGTTTAAATATTTTATCAAATTAACGGATAGTTGCGGATGAGATTTGAACATGCTTTCTATCTTGCCTATTTCCGAATCGGAATTAATAGCTTTTATAATTTCAAAAGCTCCCACAACATCGGTATCAATTTTATTTTCACTAACCGTTTCAGGTTTTGCGAAAAAATAACCTTGAAATAAATCGCATCCAACATCATAACAATTTTTGAAATCTAGCTCTAATTCGACTTTTTCCGTTAAAACCTCTATTTTCTTATCGTGGAAAAAATTGACAGCTTTCTTTACTTCTTCAATTGTGGTTGCCGGAAATTCAATTTTCACAAGACTTATATAAGGCAACAATGGAACTATTCTTTTGTATTCCTCCTCCACAGGCACAAAATCATCTATGGCAATTTTGTAACCCATTTCATTAAGCTTTCTAACCACATCAACAATGCTATCGTCTATTATAACATTTTCCATTATTTCAAGAACAAAAATTTCAGGATTCAATATACAAAGGATATCGCTTTTCAAAAGATCGTAACTACAATTCACAAAAGCCAAATGGCTCCCTACAAGCTTATCTATACCAATGTTATTCAACGTGTTATCCAAAACCTGCACAGTTGCAATCATATCGCTTGTTATAGCGCAAATTGCTCCATCTGCTGTTTTTTTTCGAAACAATAGCTCATAAGCAACAAGAGACTGCTCCCTGTCAAGTATGGGTTGCCTTGCAATCAATACTTCCATATCCATTATGGAAAAATAGAAATTTTTCTACCTTAGATAAGCAAATGTCGAATTTTCCAGTAGTGTGCATAGTAGGTCGCCCCAATGTTGGCAAATCCAGCCTGTTTAATCGTATTTTAGGGCGCAGAGCCGCTGTTGTAAGCGACAGAGAAGGTGTTACCAGAGACCGCCACTATCAGGAAGCCGCCTGGCAAGGAGTAAAATTCACCATTATAGACACCGGCGGCTTTATGCCAAACGAGCAAGTTGATGTATTGGCCGATTCCGTTAGAGAGCAAATTTTTGCTGCAGTTAACGATGCCGACTTGGTTCTTTTTATGGTTGATGTGCGCGTTGGAGTTACCACACTTGACACGCAATTCGCAAAACTCATTTTAAAAACCGAAAAGCCTGTTATTCTGGTTGCAAATAAAAGCGAAGAACCATCCGACCGTGCCGAGGGCTGGGCTTTCCTGCAGCTTGGAATGGGAGAGCCAAGAACCGTTAGCGCATTAACCGGTTATGCTGTTCTAAGCCTCCTAGATGAGGTTGTTTTGCTTCTGCCAAAAAAGGAAAAAAAGAAACAGGAAGAAATTCCGATTTCGTTTGCTATTCTTGGCCGCCCAAATGCCGGCAAAAGTACCTTGCTCAACAAGCTTCTGGGCGAAGAACGAGTTGTTGTTTCCGATGTGCCAGGAACCACAAGAGATTCCATAGATTGCGAGTTTAAATACAATAATGTTAATTTCAAAGTTACAGACACCGCCGGCCTTCGCAAAAAAGCAAAAGTTTCCAAACAGCACGATGAAGTGGAAATTTTCAGCAATATGAGAACAATGGAAAGCATTCGACGCTCAGATGTTGTTGTGCTGCTGCTCGATGCCACAAGAGGTTTTGAAATTCAGGACTTGCGCATTATAACCGATATAAGAAAAGCCGGCAAGGGGCTTATTTTGGCAATAAACAAATGGGATATTTTGGAAAATAAAGATTCCAAAAGTTTTGATTTAATTGTAAAAGAGATTAGGGAAAAAGACCCGCTTTTTGAATGGGTGCCCGTTATATCCATAAGTGCTTTGGAAGGCTTGCGTATGAGTCGCCTGCTGCAGGAAATTCAAGTTGTTTATGCAAACTGCAAACGTGTTATAGGCAGAGACAGAGTTGCGGAAACATTCAAAGCCGCAATTGAAAAAAATCCGCACCACTCTCGTAGCGGACATTCTGTGCTGCTAAAAAGAGCGTGCCAAATTTTAACAGACCCTCCGGTAATCGCAATAGAAACGCAACACCCAGACTTAGTTGACGAATCTTACAAAAGATATTTGCTAAAAACATTTTTCGAAGAATTCGGTCTAAAAGGCGCACCGCTAAAACTAAACTTCGACAGAAACTTGCACCTGCGAACCGATGCGGATTTGGAGAAGTTTTCAGAGGGCTGAGTGATTCGGCGCATCACATTCATAACTAACCCGCACACTTGCAATCAAAGTTGCGATATATGCTTCACAAAACAAGCGCCGCTTGATTGGGAAAGTGCGCAGGAAATGGATTTTGCAATTATTGAAAAAACGGTGGAAGCATTTTTGCCGCACGGCCTGAAAGAAATTATCCCAAGCACAATAGGCGAGCCTTTTTTATATTCGCATTTTGAAGACTTCCTAAAACTTGCAAAAAAACATAATCTAAAAGTAAACATAACCACAAACGGCACGTTTCCAAACGGAGGCTTAGAGAAATGGCTGCCTTTGCTTGAATCGGTTTTGAGCGATATGAAAATAAGCGCAATGCACGGAAAAATTCCAAAGAGCGTTTGGGAAATGGCAAGTGGCAAGTGGCTAGTGGCTAGTGGTATTACAATACAAGCTACACTTGGCAAAAATGATAAATTAGACGAAGTGCCAAAATGTGTAAAAAGAATAAAAATAAATGAGCCTTGGATTTTGAACTCTCCACTCTCCACTCTCCACTCTCCACTCTCCACTTGTCCATTTCTTGGCAAAGAAGCCTGGGTGTGGGTTGATGGCACATTTCAGGTTTGCCCTAATCCGGATGCTCGCTTTGGAATGCGAACAAAATTTCCGTTTGAAGACTTTGGAAATTTTGCTACGCAAAACCCTTTGGAAATTTGGAACGGAAAAAAGTATAGAGAATTTTGCGAAAATTATAAAGAAAACCCTGTTTGCAAGACATGCAAGATGCGATGTCTTTCTTAATTTGTTTTTTTAACGCATTTAAGCTATTGAATTTAACTTCGTCTCTAAGATGCCGAACAAGCTCTATAACGAGTTTTTTACCGTATAAATCACCATCGAAATTCAAAAGATGAGCCTCCAAGCCTACGGGACGGTTCCCAAGAGACGGCCTGTTGCCTATGTTAATCATCGCTTTATATTTTTGTCCGTTAAAAGATGCTGTGCCAAAATACACGCCGTTTTTAGGCAAAAGTTTGTAATCAGGGAACTCCAAATTCGCAGTCGGAAAGCCAAGAGCCTTCCCTTTCCCCAAACCATGCACCACAATTCCGCTGAGAGAATAATTCTGACCAAGCATTGCATTTGCCAAATCCAAATTTCCGCTTTTGAGAGCCTCTCTTATGCGAGAAGAACTGATAGCTTCACCTTTGTATAAAACGGGGCTTATTTCGCAAATGCTTAAATTCGGAAAATTTGCTTTTAGCGATTCCGCACTGCCTTTGCCGCCTCGCCCAAACCTTTGATCCAAACCAAGCACCCAAATACTTGCGCCGTATTTTTTTATAGCAAATTCTTCCACAAAAGAACGGAACGGAACTGCAAATAAATCTTTATCGAATTTTTGTAAAATAAGCGTAATGCCAAAACTTTCAAACAATTCTCTTTTTTCCTCATAAGAATTCAAAAGCTCCGGATGTCCCGGTTCCTGAATAACGTGCCTGGTATGCGGTTCAAACGAAATTACAAGGGGTTGCACATTGTGTTTGAGAGCCTCTGCTTTCAGCGCATCAAACAACGCCCTGTGCCCTAAATGACAACCGTCAAAATTACCCAAAACAATGGCTGTCACCAGCAACTCCTCTAAAATAATCCGCAGCAGACATTCTTTTTTTACCCTCAGCCTGAACTTCTAGAACGGATAGAACACCATCTCCTGTGCCGGCAAAAATCTCATTTTTTTGAACAAGAATTTCACCGGATTTCAAATTTGTTTTTACCGCAGAAACAGCAGATTTTCTGACAAAAATTTTTTGCCCGTTTAAATTTGTATATGCACCGGGCCACGGCGTAAATGCGCATAATCTTTTGTGAATTTTTTGCGCACTCATATTCCAGTCTATAAGGCCATCTTCTTTTTTCAGTTTTGGAGCAGGACTTGCAAAGGAATGGTTTTGTTCCAGCGGCGTGAAGGTTTTGCTTTGCAACTTCTGCAAAGCCGCCTCTAAGGCTTCGCAACCAGGCTCTACCATTTTTTTTAGCAGGCTTTCCGTTGTGTCGTCTTGCTCAATTTTTAACTCTCTTTGCTCCAAAACAGGCCCATGATCCATTTTTTCATCAAGCAAAAATACGGTTAAGCCCGTTGTTTCTTCGCAAGAAGCTATTGCCCATTGCACAGGAGCAGCACCCCTGTATTTTGGGAGCAAACTGCCGTGAATATTCACTGCGCCGAATTTTGAAGCAGCCAAAACATCTTTTGGCAAAATTGAAAACGCAACAACCACAAAAATATCCGCATTGAGTTTTCTCAATTCTTCCGCAAATGCCGCTTCCTTAACAGAGCCGGGTTGCAAAACAGAAATGCCGGCTTCCAATGCTGCAATTTTCACAGGCGGCTGCTTAAGCTCCATCCCTCTACCCGCCTGTTTATCGGGTTGTGTTGCAACTGCAATAACTTCATGCTCGCTTTTTATCAAAAACTTCAAAAATTCAACCGAAAACTCCGGCGTTCCCATAAACACTACACGCATAGCAACTCGACTAATTCCCTGTCTAAACGCTCTGCATTGTTATATTGCGGCAAGTCTTTGTGCAAACTTTCCCCAACGCTTATCAAGCCAAAATCCAGATTTTTATAATTCCAGTAAGAGAAGCCAACATCGGCATCTTTTAAAAGCGAAATAAAATCGCAAATCCAGTTTAACTGGCTTTTGCGCTCAACCTGAACATAAACGCCAAACTCGTTGCAAGCAACGGGAACATTGTATTTTGCTCTGAACTCCAAAGCACATTCCATTGTTGAACACAAACGATTTTTATCCCATGCGCCGTCTTCCAAGGGCAGTGTCACCGCAAAATCTCTGCCTTGCGGAGGAGCGTAAGTTCCGGGCCAGGAACGTTTTTGCTGAAAATAAGGTTCCGGAATCCAGTTGGCATTTTGGTGGGTGAAAATCACAGGTTGGTAAGAATGAAAACTGTATAGAACATTATCATCGTCAAGCGGGGTTAAATTTTTAAATTCTGCAGGATTATTCCATTTGTTTGAACCGACAACTATCGGTGCTTTCGGAGCAACACGCCTTATATGCCAAAACAATTCGTCTTTAACCCTGTTCCAGGTCTCGGAATCCGGCGCAACCGGCTCATTTAAAATTTCAAGCAAAACATCCTTTTTATCTCCATATCTTTCGGCCAAAACAGACCACACTTTTTTCGCATCGTTTCTGCATTTTGAATCTGTGAAAAACGGTTGCGCACCGCCCAGAGTTCCCAAATGGAAATCGTGTCCGGGGCATTTGTGCAAATCCAAAATGAGCGCAAGCCCGTTATCTAAAATTTGAGCTACAGCTTTGTCTAAAATGCCAAAGGCCTCGTTATCCGATTCAAGATTTTCACCTTTGAAAAAGTTAAAATAATCCACCGGCAAACGAACATGGTTAAAACCTGAGTTTTTTATAAACAACAAATCTTTCTGAGTTATAAAACTTTTAGCATGTTCATAAAACCCAGGGAACCCCGCAGGGTCTTTTTCCTCAATGCAATCAACTTGGCTGAACCAGCCCCCCAAGTTCAAACCGCGCAGTCTTTCTTTTAAAATATTCATAAAAGGAATTTAGTAATATTTCTATAATTTACACATGAGAAAAGAACAACATAGAGGCATTCTTGCGTTTCCTTTGGACAAATATGGAACAAGTACCTTGGGTGCTCCGTTGCTTTATGCACCTTGCAAAGAGAAATGCGCTCTTTTGGCTATAGCCGGAATTCACGGCGAAGAAAGTGAAACCACATTCCTTTTAAGCAGAACGCTCAGATTCTTTGCTGAACATCTGCGAAATGTAGCGTTTATTCTATGCGCAAACCCGGATGGTGTGGCATTGGGAACTCGCAGCAATGCAAACGGCGTAGACTTAAACCGCAATTTCCCAACTGAAAATTGGAATGCAGAAACAACACTTAGCAGAGCAACTCTGGAAAGCGAAAGAATAACAGAACTATCGCCCGGTAAGGCCCCAAGCAGCGAATCAGAAACAAAAGCGTTGATTGAAATAATTCAAAAACTGCGCCCCACAGAAATTCTATCTGTCCATAGCCCTCTTGCTTGCGTTGATGCGCCTGAGCAAACGCCTCTTGTGAAATTTTTGGCGAACCTTAGCGAAACCGAATACAAAACTGATATTGGCTACCCCACTCCTGGCAGCCTTGGAACCTGGTGCAGGGAAAATTCAATTCATTGCGTTACTTGGGAGCTTCCACGGCTTGCGCCGGAAATTCTGGCACAAAAATTTGCAGAGAAGTTAGCTTTTTATTTTTCCAGTCTGTTTTCTAAATTCCCCTTATGCCGATAATCTATACTCTCACCGATGAATCTCCGCGCCTTGCAACAGAAAGCCTGTTGCCAATAGCGCAGTCCTTTGCCGCAGCAGCCGGCGTTGAAATGGAAACCAGAGATATTTCACTTGCCGCCCGTATTTTAGCAGCTTTTGGCCTCGCATCAGACGACCTTGCATATCTGGGCAAACTTGCTCAAGAACCAACAGCGAATATAATCAAACTGCCAAACATATCCGCAAGCATTCCACAAATGAAAGCGGCTATAGCCGAGCTTCAAGGCAAAGGGCATAAAATTCCAAATTACGAAGAAAACCCGGAGATTTACGATAAGGTAAAAGGCTCTGCGGTAAATCCTGTGCTAAGGCAAGGCAACTCAGACCGCCGTGCTCCGCTTTCCGTAAAGCAATATGCAAAAAAACATCCGCATTCAATGGGTGAGTGGAAAAGCGATTTCAAAACAAAAGTAACTTCAATGACAAGCGGCGATTTTTACGAAAGCGAAAAATCCATAACCATAAGCAAAAAATCTTCGTTTGCAATTGAGTTTATAAATGAAAAAGGAGAAAAGGCTTTACTCAAAAAAGCTGCACCTCTTTTGGAAGGAGAAATTTTAGATTCATCGGTGCTACGTGTCAAAGCTCTTGAAAACTTTTTGCAACAGCAATGCGAAGAAGCAAAGAAAAACGATATGACGGTTTCCGTTCATTTAAAAGCAACGATGATGAAAGTGAGCGACCCCGTGATTTTTGATGTTGCAAAAAGAGTTGCATTGAAAAGCTCCGCAAAACTTGCGATGGATTTCAACAGCCCAAGCGATGTGATTATAGACGCCTCCATGCCTGCCTTGATTCGCCGTGCTCCGCAAAATGAACTTGCCGTTATTCCAGACCGCACTTATGCGGGAGTTTATGCCGCTGCTATAGATTTTTGCAAAAACAACGGTGCGTTTAACCCGGCAACAATGGGCAGCATTCCAAATGTCGGTTTAATGGCGCAATCCGCAGAAGAGTATGGCAGCCACGATAAAACTTTTATCGCAAAAGAAAAAGGCGTTATTCAAGCCGTTGATGAACAGGGCAAGGTTTTGCTCTTGCAGCAAGTTGAGGAAGGCGATATTTTCAGAATGTGCCAAACGAAAGACATTCCCGTTCGCAACTGGGTTCATTTGGCGGTTGAAAGAGCAACGCTAACGCAAACTCCTGTTGTTTTTTGGCTTGATTCAAACCGAGCGCACGATAGAGAAATGGAAAAAAAGGTTAAGGATGAGCTTTCAAAAACAGATATTAAACATTTGGATATAAGTGTGAAAAATCCGATTGAAGCAACATTGCTTTCTATGCAAAGAGCTATAGACGGATTAGACACGATTTCTGCGACAGGCAATGTTTTGAGAGATTATTTAACAGATTTGTTCCCGATTCTAGAGCTTGGAACTTCTGCGAAAATGCTTTCCGTTGTTCCGCTTTTGGCAGGTGGCGGAATGTTTGAAACGGGTGCCGGCGGTTCTGCGCCAAAGCAGGTTGAGCAACTTCTGCAGGAGAATTATTTGCGTTGGGATTCTTTAGGCGAATATTTTGCGCTTGCGGAGTCGCTTAGTTTTTATGCGAGGCAAACCAAGAACAAAAAAGCAGAAGTTTTGGCAAAAGCTTTGGACCTTGCAAACGGAAGTATTCTGGAATTCAATCGTGTTCCTCTGCGCAAGCTTGGCGAGCTGGACAACCGTGGTTCGCATTTTTACCTGGCGCTTTACTGGGCACAGGAACTTGCAAAGCAAAACGATGATGCAGATTTGAAAGCAAAGTTTGAACCCGTTGCAAAGCATTTGAGCGAAAACGAGCAGCGCATTGTAGCGGAGCTAGCAAGCATTCAAGGCAAGGCTGTTGACATTGGCGGCTACTATTTGCCGGATGCGGCTAAGTTGGCATCGGTTATGAGGCCGGTTAATTTCATCACCAACCTCTCTTCCCGCTTAGACTGAGCTAAATCAACAACAAACTCAATTTGCCCGGCATCCTGCTCATCGTAATCGAACAGCATTCGCTGCACAATCCACACATCGCCTTTTTTCTCTATATAGGTGTGCTTATTTGAGCGGCCCTCAGCATCAAGGCGAATTTCCCTGTGCATCGCACGTAGAGACGCAATGCATTGCGTCTCTACGTGCGATGCATCACCATGCTCAAGGCAATCCATAGCTGCGGCAAAATCGCCTTTGCCCCATGCAACCACAAATTGCAACACCAACGCCTTAACCATGCGCTCACTAACCGCAAACGGCGGCAGGGGCTCTTCTCTTTCTTCGGGCAAAACAAACTCCGGATTCTGCATACGCTGCCACTCATCCAACAGCGAAGAATCAACTCTTTGCAGCATCTCACGCAGGTAGTCCTGCATTTCTAAAATTTCTTCGTTCTTGTGCTTTTCCGGAACAGTATGCGCAAGAACTTTATAAACGCTGTTGATATGGCGCAAAAGCAAACCTTCTATGCGCTCCAAACCATATTGCTTAATGTAACCGGAAAAAGAAAAACACTCTGCAAACATTTCAAGCACAATGGTTTGCGGATGAACACGCTCCCCTACTACCCAGGGATGCTTTTTTGAAAACTCGGCAAAACTCGCTTCAATCCAGTCCGCATTTTCCGGCTCCGGCGGGCGCATTTCTTCCAAGCGAGCTTGGCGTTCCTCAAACTCTATGCCCTGCGCTTTCATTTCGGAAATAGCTTCGTTTTTCAGCTTTGAAAGCTGCTTGCGGCGCACCATTTCCGCATCTTCTAAAATCGCTTCTATAAGAGTGAGCAAAGTGAGCGCATTTAAATCGGCGATTTTATCTATGCTTTCCAAAAGCCAAAGAGAAAGAGGCTGGTGCATTGCAAAGCGATCGTTTAAATCTATGGCAGGTTTTCCGTTTGCTATAATTCCTTGCGCAATGAGCGAGCGGTAAATTTGCAAAGCTCTTTTTATGTGAACTCTCTTTTGCTCTTTTGTATCGTGGCTATTCATTATTAAATTGTGCAATGCTCTGCAACCATGCGCAGATGTTTGCAAAATTGTGTTTGCATCAACATTAAACCGAGAAACAAGTTTTTCCGGTTCGCCGTGCATCAGTTTCTCAAAAGTCATTTTGTCCCAGTTTATAAAGCCTTCCGGCGCACTTGCTTTCTGAAACTTGCGCCCTGTTTTGCTAAATTTCGCTTCTCGCATTCGGTTTTCTATAACATGCTCCGGTGCTTGCGCAATAACATAGCCAACATTGTCAAAGCCCTTCCTTCCTGCCCGCCCGGCTATTTGGTGAAAATCACGCACAGGCAAAACCGAGGTTTTTTCGCCGCCAAATTTAGTCATTTTTGTGAAAAGAACAGTGCGAATAGGCACATTTACACCAACACCTAGCGTGTCTGTTCCGCAAATCACGGGAAGAAGCCCCTGCTGCGCCATTTTTTCAACTAAAATTCTGTATTTGGGCAAAAGCCCGGCGTGGTGAAGCCCTATGCCTTGCTTTAGCCATCTTTTTATATCTGCGCCAAACGGGCTGGAAAAGCGAAAATCTGCGAGTGTTTCTGCTATCTTGTCTTTTTTCAGCAAAGCGGCTATGTCTAAGCTCGTGAAAGCCTGTGCGTTTTCTGCGGCTTCGCTCTGCGTGAAATGCACCACGTAAACAGGGCCTTTGCCTTCGTTTAAGAGTTTTTGAACTTCATTTGGGAGAGGGCTTTCGGAATACGAAAATTCCAATGGAACAGGGCGTTCCGCATTTCTTACGCACACACTTTCAAGCCCGTTTAGTTTTGTCATGCAGCTTTCAAAAAACGAAGTGTCGCCAAGCGTTGCGGATATTAAAAGAAATTGCGTGTTTTTCATTGTGAGCAACGGAATTTGCCAGGCAACGCCTCTTTCCTTGTCGCTGTAATAATGAAATTCATCCATAGCGACAGCGCCAATGTTTGAATTTTCTCCGTCTCTAAGCGCAATTTGCGCCAGAATTTCCGCTGTGCAGCAGAGTATGGGCGCATTGTGGTTAACGGTTGCATCTCCGGTTGAAAGCCCCACATTTTGCGCGCCGAACTCTTTGCAAAGCGCAATCCATTTTTCGTTTACGAGTGCTTTTATAGGGCAAGTGTAAACCGAGCGCATATTTTTGGAAAGCATAAAGCGGTGCAAAAAACTTGCTACAAGTGATTTGCCGGAGCCTGTTGGCGTTGCAAGAATTACATTTTTGCCGTCAAGAAGTTCCATTATGGCTTCTTCTTGAGCCGGATAAAGCGAAATGCCTTTACTTTCGGCTTCGGTTAAGAATTCTGTGAGGACATCTGACATAGATTTCTGCTAATATAGTAAACGCTGATTTAGTCAATCAGTTGAGAGAAGTTGACACTCCTGCCGCAGCAATTGCCTCTTCCACACTCTTTACCTCACCAATTAGCTGCATCTCAAAAACACGCTTGATAATTTTGCCCAGCTCAGGACCAGATTTTAAACCCATATCCAAAAGCATTTGCCCGGTTAAATATGGCTCCGGGGCAGCCTCCCAAATTCCCATTTCAACGCCAATTTGCTGCGCCTCATTATAGCTAATTCCTCTCTCGCAAGTGGGGTGTATTGCGCTTTTAAGCATAGCAGGGAGTTTTAAGCTGCCGGCTTTCAAAGAGCATCTGCGCAAATCGCTTTTATTGCCCAAATTTAATAGTGAAAGAGAATCTAGCAGCGCCGGGACTCGTTTCAATAAAACATTCACCGGAGCCCATTTTTTAAAAAATTCAACTGGTTTTGAGTTTGGCAAACACAAAAGCCCGGCAAACATAAGCGTTTCCGCATCCGGCAAATTCAAGGTTTCTCTGTGCTTTGCAAGACTATCCAAAATATCGCCTCGCGTACTGATTTCAGGAAACATTTTTTGTAAACCGACTTCGCAGAAAAATTCCAAGCCAAACGAAGGCTTAACTCCTTTCAAAAGCCATTTACGAAATTCCTCTTCTATGCGCTCTCTCGATAAATCGCTTAAAGAAAGAGTTTTGCAAAGTTCCACGGTTTCTTTTGCAGCCCTTAGCTCAAAACGTGCCGCAAACTGAACTCCACGCAAAACCCTGAGCGAATCTTCCGAAAAAGCATCGCTCACGTGCCTTAAAACTTTATTCTCCAAATCTTTTTTGCCGCCGTAAGGGTCGTTCAGTTCCAAATTCGGGAGTTCCATTCCCATTGCGTTAATGGTAAAATCACGCCGTTTGGCGGCTTCTTCAAAAGTTAAATTCGGGTTTGTTTGCACATCAAAAGCTCTGTGCCCAACACCTGTTTTGCTCTCTGTTCTCGGAAACGAAAAATCGTAATGAATTCCCTGCCTTGATAAATGCACAACCCCAAAAGCTTTTCCTATTAAATTGGGTTTGCCGTGTTTGGAAAGAATTGAAAGCAATTCATCTTGGCTAATTGAATAAACCTCTATGTCAAAATCCCTTGCTTCTCCGGAAACACGCAACAAAGAATCTCGCACAAAGCCGCCAACCAAAAAGGCCTTCCCTCCTGCAGCACGAATTTCTGCCGCAATTTTCAATAGTCTATCAGGAATCACAGAATTCCTTTAGTGCTTGGAATACCGCTTGTTTTTCCTGCGCCCGCAGCCATTGAAACAGCTCTTGCGAATGCTTTGAAAATAGCTTCCATGCAATGGTGCCCGTCTTGGCCGTAAAGCAATTCTATGTGCAAATTCATTTTAGCGTTTTCGGAAAGGCTTTTAAAGAAATGCTCCCAAAGACTGGAATCCATTTCGCCTATTTTTACAGGCAAAACCCCACGCAGAACATAAGCGCTGCGACCGCTGAAATCAAGCGCAACTCTGGCCAGAGATTCGTCCATAGGCGCAAAATAAAAACCAAAGCGCTCAATGCCTTTTTTATCGCCGAGCGCAGAATTCAAAGCACTTCCGAACACTATGGCTATATCTTCCATGCTGTGGTGAAAATCTATTTCCGTGTCACCTTTGCATTTAAGGTTAAGCTCAACACCTGCATGATTTTGAAACAGGTTGAGCATGTGGTCTAAAAATGCGTTTCCGCTTTTTATGCTACCGTGTTTATTTGAATCCAAATTCAAATAAAGTTCAATATCGGTTTCTGCTGTTTTTCTTGCAATGCTTGCTTCTCTCATATTTCATCCTCATCATTTTCCTCTTTTTCCTCTTTTTTCTCTTTCTTATCTTCCAAAGCTTCTCTCGCTTCTTTTGCTTCTGCTTCGGTTAACTCTTTTAATGGCTTTGAATAGCGTTCAATCAGATTTTGCCCAAAGGATTCCGTTTTTTTGCTCAATTCCGCTACCTTCATACTGGAATATGCAAGCAGGCCAACGGCTAATATAAACCCGAAGAGAAACAAAACTATGTACAGAGTCATCTCAATTCTCTGTTAGTTTTCCTAACTATTTCACCTTTGTAAAATAAAAGCGTGTTAAACTTGCCGTAGTCCAATCTTTCGTTGTTAAGCAGCAATCTTGTGCGTTCAGGAACAGTTACAGTTACATGAGATGTATCGTTGTGATTTATGTAACGAATTTCTGCTCTTTTGAAAAAAATCATTCTGTTGTCAAAGCCTATAAGCTTTATGCCGCAGGTGTTATCTGTAGCTGAAGGCGAACACTCAAAGCGCAAAACATCTTTAGAAGAATCGTCAGAAGCAGAGGCTTGAGCCGCAGGTTCCGGCTTAGCCGACGGCAGTGGCTGAGCGGCTGGCGGCTGAGCCGCAGGCATAATAATTTGAGCTTGATTAGCAGGCTGAATAGGCTTTCCTGTTTGAACAGTTGGAACTGCCTTAGAAGTATCGGTTTTAACGGTATCTTGAGCTAGAGTGTCCGACTCGCTCTGCTGTGCAGTGCTGTTTTCGGGAAACAAGTCTGTTTCTTCTGTTGCATAAAAATCCGTCCTGTCTTCTGTTTCACTGTTTAACAATTTTGCCACAAAAAACAAAACTGCAATAACCAGCAGAACAACGACTACTTCCACTACTGGAGCTTTCTTTTCGGATTTTTGGCCGCTTTCATTTTCTGTCTCTTTTGCCAAGCTAGCAGTGCTGGCTGCGCTAGCCGAGCTGGAAATCAAGGTGAAAGTGGAATTTATTTCCGCAGATAGTTGTTTTAGCACAAGGTTTTTATCTAATGATAATTTTTCGCATATAGACACTATATAGCTACGCAAATAGGCTTCTATTTTGAAATATTCCCAGCGATTTTCTTCTATCGCAGAAAGTATTTCTTCGTTCAGGCGAATGGCCTTTGCCATTTGAGTGAACTTTAAGCCTCTGGCTTCTCTTATGCGACACAAATAGGTTCCTACTTTTTCATCGGAACCGAATGTTTCTAGTGATTGCTCTTCTGACATATTACTCCTTTATACAAGTTTTATGGTTCAAGACTATTCAAAGCCTCCATAGTCAACGCTACGGGAAGCCCCATTACATTATAAAAACATCCGTTTATGGATTTAACAAAGCGCGCTCCTTTTCCTTGCACGCCATAAGCACCTGCTTTATCTGCATATTCCATTGTAGATATATAATTTAGAATTTCAGAATCCGCATAATCTCTAAAAAACACCTCAGTGCATACATCTCCGGCAAACAAAACCTCACCGTTTTTGCAAATAGCAAGGCCGCTAATAACCTTATGCCCTCTGTTTTTGAGCATTTTAAGCATTTCAAAGGCTTCTTCCTTGTTTTTTGGCTTGCCTAGCACCTTGGAATCGCAAAAAACAAGAGTGTCACCCCCAAGCACGAATTCCTCTTTAAACTTTGCAGACACGTCAAGGGCTTTTCTTTTGGCTATTTCACACGGAATACATTCAGCAGGAAGGCCGCTTATGCTTTCATCGCAGGCAGAAGGCTCTATGCGAAACTCAAAACCAAGCTGAGACAAAATTTGCGCTCTTCTAGGGCTTGCGCTTGCAAGTGTAAGAGACATTGGTTTCATAAGGAATCCATAAGATTAGGATAAACTTCTATTGAATAATTATTTTTTATTTCATTCAACCATTTTTTCTCTTTTGCAAGCAGTTTTTCCGTGTGCACAATGTTTCGTATTTGATTTTGAACATCGGCAAACGGAATATATCCCACAGTATCTACGATGGAATCTATACGAAACAATTCTTTGTTGTCCTCGTAATATTCCCGTATTTCCATATCGGATTCAAGGTAGTCGTAATAGCCAAGGCTTAGGCGCAATCTGTCCACCAGAATTTTCCTTTCCGCATTTTTCACAAGCCTTTTGACTACAGGGTCTTTTTGCAAACCTCTTTTAAGGGCTTCTCTGTACATAACCTCAAAATTCACCCAAAACTCAACCCTAGCAGCCCACTCCTCTTTTGTAACGGAGTCTTCACCGCCGATTTCCTTTAGCTCCGGCAAACTCAAGCGAGAATCTTCTACTTCAGCTATAATAAGTGGTTTCTTTTTCCAAAATTCAATATCGCTAATATCGCACGAAAGCAGCAAAAAGCACAGCCCCACAAGGAGTGCGAAAAAATATTTGTTATCTAATTGCATGAGGGTAATATAGTAAACAGCAACTCCCTTGCGTGCGCTAACACCGTGGGAGATTTTTCATCTCCCAGCATTCTGGCTATTTCGGTTACTCGCTCTTCTTTGCCAAGCGGCTCAACGGTTGTGTATGTTCTTTCTCCGGCCTCTATTTTTTTTACCGAAAACTGGCCTTGGGCAAGAGCTGCAACCTGATGCAAATGCGTTATGGTTAGTACCTGATGATACTTGCCAAGCTCTCGCAAGCACTCCCCTACTTTATGCGCAACCTCGCCGCTAATTCCACTATCCACTTCATCAAAAACAAGCAAGGGAACTTTATCTCGACCGGCCATTGCGCACTTAAACGACAGCAAAACACGTGAAAGCTCGCCGCCGCTCGCAGATTGCCTTAGCGGCTTTTCGCCCTCACCCTTGTTTGGAGCAATCCAAAATTCACCTTGTTCTGCCCCACTTGCATTTGAAATTTCATAAGGAGTGAAACGGGTGGAAAACACAGCCGTTGGCATAGAGAGCAAATGCAAGCCGTTTTCAACTTCTGTATCAAGTTTTTTTGCGCCGGCAAAGCGCTTTTTGGAAAGTTCTGCGGCAGTTTTTTCGAATTCAATGCGAAGTTTATCTGCGGTTTTTTGCAATTCGGCTAAATCGGAATCCGAGTTTTCCAAACTGTCCAATTCCTGTTTTCTCTTTTCGCGCAAGTCTATAAGGCCTTTCAAATCCGTTCTATACTTGCGTTTTAATTTCTGCATAAGCGCAATGCGGGCATTGGCACGCTCAACCTGCTCTGCGCTGTACTCTTCTCCCCTGCAAGCCTTTTTCAATTCCTGCGTTAAAGCACTTAAAGTGTCTTCTGCGGCAACTATCGTTTCGCTTTTGGGCGCATCGCTGCACTTGCTCTCAAACTTTTGCAGCCTTGAAACAAGCTCCCCCATACGGTTTAAAATTCCGCCTTCGCTAATAAGCAACTCCAGGCATTCATTTGCCGTTCTTCGCTTAAACTCTGAACCTGCGGAGCTTTGCACAATAAGCTCGCATTGTTCTTCTTCGTTTAGCTTCAAGCCTGCGCCTGTGAGTTCCTTTAGCTGAAACTGCAGAAAATCCTTTTGCTCTGCAACGGCTGCCGCATTTTGCTTACATTCTTCTATTTTTTTATGAGCTTCGCTCCATTTTTCAAAAGATTCTTTGCATTTTTGCAAAAGGGCATCGTTTCCTGAATAAGCATCTATGAGTTTTTGCTGCGCTTTAATGTCTTTCAACAGGGTTTGCTCGCTTTGCCCATGCAGTTGCACCAGCATTTCGCCGAGTTCCTGCAGGTCGTTTTGGTTTGATATAACACCGTTTATGCGAGCTTTGCTCTTTCCGTTTGAAAAAATTTCTCTTTGAATTTCAAGCTCATTGTTTTCGAATTCTATTTCCCGTTCTTCCAAAAACTCACGCACGTCTGCCAAAGCATCTATTTTAAACACGCTTCGCAAAACAGCAGTTTCGCAACCTTTTCTAACAAGGGTTGGTGTTGCGCGCGCACCGCACAAAAGTTTTAAAGCGCTCAAAAACACAGATTTTCCTGCGCCCGTTTCTCCTGTTATGGCCCAAAAACCACCGGAGAATGTTATTTCCGCATTCGCTATAAGCGCCAGATTTTTGATTGAAATGCTTTTAAGCATAGCTACTTTTTATCGTCATAATCTGCAAGCCAAAGCCTTAGTTTTGCCTTTTTTCCGACAAAATAAGAGAAATCGTATTTTGCATAAGCCGGGCGACTTGCAAATACTTTCGGACCGTAATACGGATTGAAGAAAATGAGAGTATCCGGTTTTAGCATAGGGTTTCCAAATCCAAGAATAAAGTCAAGAGTTTCGCTAACGGTATCCGCATTCGCATAGTTCCGCATGCGTCTGGTGACTTGAAGTATTAGAGAATCCGAATTTGCTTGAGGCCGAAATAATAAATTCGGATGACCGTTCTTCCTCACAAAATCAGAATTCACTCTGTATTCTTCATTAAACACATAAAGCGGAACCGGATAGCCAAGCTCGCTTTCTTCCATATTTTCTTCACTTGGCATTTGCATGGCAAGCTGTGCAAAAACTACCGTTTTGTCGTGTTGCGTTTTGCCGTGTTGCAATTTGGCTTTTTCCGCAATGCTTTGAAAATTAAAAACCATACGAAGAGAATCTGCCGTTCCGGAAAAAAGACACTTATTGCTTTCGATTGTTTTTTTTGTTTTTTGCTTAACTAACATTGTGCCCGACGGAGGAATGAGCCGCAAAACCTCGCCTTCTTCCTGCAACTCTAGCCCTATCAACAGGCCGGCAGATTTTAAATTGTTCTTAAGAGCGTCAGGCAACGAAATTTCTACTATCGTATCACCTTTAATTACAAGAGATGTCTCGTAAGAATTCCAGTAATCGCCGGATTCCCAGGAATTGTCTAATTTCTGCCAGGAAGTATCCGGTTCACTTAACCAGTAAACAATCGCCCGAATTTCACTCGGCAATTTTTTTTCACTAAATTCCTCATAAAATATTTTATCTATTTTCAGCCTCAACGGAGACTCTATAGAACCTTCTTTTTCCAGACCGAAATAAAGAGTGTGTTCCAGATTGTTCACCTTGCCGAGCACAGCAAATGTTGTTACAATATATGTGGAACTGTCGAAATAAGTAAGGACGCTATCAACTACAACTTCTACTTCAACTGGCTTCTCTTTATAGGAAATAGCTATGTTCTGGTTGCCAAACCAGTCGTTAAGTGAAGCGGAATCATCCGAAGAGCACGCCGCAAATAAGGCGCATAAAAACAATAGAGGGAAAAACAAGCGAAACATATTTTGGGAATATATAAAAAAAATAGCAAGGCTTTTAGACCTTGGCCATTTAAAAAAAAACAGCAAGGCTTTTAGACCTTGCTGTTCGAGCCTTTAAGAAAGGTTATTTCTTTTTGCCTTTTTTAGGAGCTGTAGCGTTTGCTTTTAGAGCAGCGCCAACCTTGAAAGCTACGGTTTTAGAAGCTTTAATTTTTATAGCTTCGCCTGTAGCCACATTGCGACCCATGCGAGCCGGGCGGTCTTTTACTCTAAATGTGCCGAAGCCAATTAGTTGGACTTCACCGTCTTTTTGCAAGCCGATTTCAATTCCTTCTAAAACAGCGTTAACAGCGCGTTCTGCAGCAGCTTTGCTTTCAAAAGCAGCAAGCTCTCTTACCTTTTCAACAAGATCGGGTTTTTTCATAATTTCTCCTTGGAGTGAAACAATGCTTAAATTTAGATTTTTTTTTTAGAAAATGCAAGGGTAAAACGCATAATTTTGAAAAAAAAATGAAAATACTTGCAATATATAGAGTTAATGCCTTACAAAGGGAATGCGTAAAGCAGTTTCTGCGAAGTTGTGCAATACAAAGTGTTGCCGTGAATATGAATAAATGCCCCGTTTCCCAATACTTTATGACTTTTCACAACCTTGCCAGAGCCTATATCTATGGCAACAATGGAGTTATCCTGGTCTAGCCATATATAAGGCCCATTCGGAACTGCCCGCATAAAAGCGGAACCTTTGCTGTTAAAGCTCCAAGCAAGCTTACCGCTTGGGAGTTCATAAAGAGCAAGAGTTTGGTTAGCCGCTCCCACAAGAGCAAAGGTTTTTCCACCCCGTTCAAGCAGTTCCAAAGAAAAAATCTGCGAACCGGTAGAGAATGTTCCAAGCAAAGGAAAGTCTTCTTTCTCCGAATATATTTGAACCAAGCCTTCTGCTGAGGCTACCGCAAAAATTCCGTTTTTAAATTTAAAATGAGCCGCACCGCTTAAGTCCATGCTTATTTCTCTATCTACCTGCATTGACCTTGAGAGCAAGGCTATTTTCCCTTGTGAAAGCGAATAGATTCCGTTTTTGCCAATGCTTAAAAACACCGGAGAAGAACTAACTTTGCGTGTCCATTCAAGATGCATTCTAGGAGCATAGTATTTTAAAACAAAACCGTTCAACAAGCCAACGTAAACAAAATCCTTGTCTCGTAAAAAAGAAATAGGTTTGCCGGGAATATCAAGAAAAGCAGTCTTTTGTTCCTTCAGAGAAAATTGCAACAGTCTATAATCCGAATTGAGTGTAAGCCACGGCGGTTCATAATCGGTTACAAAATATTTCCTGTCTTTGGGCAAAGAGAAACTCCCACCTGCACTGCCAGCTTCCAGCGAAAACTTCAGCAACTCCTGAGATTCCGCATCCAAAACAAATAGCCAATTCGCATCGCTTGAAATTTGCGGATAAAGCATTTTAGAAGACACCGGCAAATGTCTTATCCATTTGGCACCTACAGTTTCGGCATATTTCGAAAAAATTTTTTGAGATAAATCCTTGCGCCTTGCCCCGTAGATAATCGCTTTGTTCCACAAACTATCGCTGTTTTCACGCAAAGCCAAATTATACCAAGTTTGAGCATTTCCGCTTTCTACCGCATTCCAAGATGTTCTCTGGTAGTGTCTGGTGTATAAAATTTCTGCGCTGTCATTTGATAAATTGAAAATCACAGAATCTGATTTTAAAACAGGAGGCTCCAAAATTTCTCCATCTATTTGGTAATCCCATAAATGAGTTAAGAGTGAATCGAATACGGATATTCCGCCATTCTTTTGATATGTACCCACAAGCCCAACGCCGGCTTTGAAAAAAGCTTCTCCATCGCTTGCTGTGCTTGAAATTTTTTGCCCCGAATTCTTATCGAGCAATTGAATGCGCCCACTTATATCCAAAACAAAAACTCTGTTTCCTCTGCTGTCAATATCCAAAACTTCCAATGTTGGAATTCTCCAAACCTGTTCCAGACCTTCTCCAAGCTTGTGAAATTCAAGATTATTTCCGCTATACAAAAAAAGACCGTCAAAAATCAAAAATACCTTTGCAGGCGTATCCGTAAACGGAATGCCCCAGGTTTCCATTCCTGTTTTTTTGGAAAGAAAGCGCAAAGAATTATCCGGGCAGTTATAAACAATGTGTTGAGCCAAAAGCAATTCACCTTCTTCTTCGCAATTCAGAAATCTTGAGTCTTTTTGGGTTTGCGAGCTTGTAATTTTTTCTGTAGACGTTTTTCGTTTCACTCTGGCTATTTTTATTTTTCTTTCTTCCGAAGCAAACCTGTTTTCCCTTTTAAAAGCCGTATATGCAAGCGAGTTGTTTTGGGAATTATTTTTCAAAAACCTGTAATGCTCAAAAGCCTTGGCAGAATCGCCCTTAGCTTCTGCTATTTTTGCCAAATAAAGCCGTGCATTTAATTTTTCGCGTTCCGTTGCGTCGGCAGAATTCAAGGCCGAGTTGAGCAATTCCTCTGCTTTGGATGTGTCTTTTGCAACATTTAAAATATAAGCTGCCTCTTGAATTTTGTTATTTATGGAAGCAGCATAACCAAAGGAAAAACACATAAGTATAAAGCCTATACCCCATACCCTATACCCTATACCCTTATTTTCGCTACGCATCCAACTTATACCCCATTCCTCTTATGGATAATATGAGTTTTGGATTTTCCGGATCGTCTTCTATTTTTTGGCGAAGTTTCACCATATAATTATCTATGGTTCTTGAATTTGTACTTGAATCTATGAGTTGCATTAAATCTTCCCTGGATATAACTTCACCCATTCGTTTGCAAAACAGATGCAGAATTTGAAATTCCCTTGCGTTTAATTCCAGAGGTTCTCCGTTTTTGCTGGCTTCATACTTTTTAAAATCGAGTTTAATGCCGTTAAACTCGGATATCTCGGCAAAATCCGCAGGAGATTCAGCTATTGCCAGCTTTCTAAAGAAGGCATTTACTCTTGCCAACAGCTCCAATGTTGAAAATGGTTTTGTAACGTAATCATCGGCACCTATGTTTAAGCCTGTAACTTTGGAAACTTCTTCGCTCTTTGCGGTTAACATTATTATAACCATGCTTGGATATTTTTTTCGTAGAACCCTGCACACGTCAAAGCCGTTTTTCTTGGGCATCATAACATCCAAAAGCACTAAATGCGGCAAAAATTCATCTGCTTTCAGCAAAGCATCTTCGCCGTCTTCCGCAGTTTCAACAAGGTAATCTTCCATTTCAAGGCATTCTTGCAAACCGCTTCTTATGAATTCTTCGTCTTCTACAACCAAAATTTTATATTGCATGAATGTTAATTTAGAAAAATTTACTATATTACCACCAAAATGCGTATATTTTTACTTATATTTCTCTTAATTTCGCTCGCTTGCGGTGCTGTAAGCTATAATGATGTTTTGAAAAAAATTCAAGCAGGAGATTTTGCCGGTGCAAAGCCTGCGCTTGAAGCTTTGCTTAAAAACCGCTGGAGAACAGGCGAACAGGAAAAGGCCGTTGTTCTTTACATTGAAACCTGCATTCGTTTGGGTGACTTGAAAAATGCACAGCGTTATGCCGTTCAATTCCTGGACTTTTTTACGAAAAGCGAATATCGTGCTCGTGTAGAAACAGCAATGGCCGTTATAAGCGTTTTGAACAAAGATGCCTACTCCGGAGCAGAAACACTCCGCCGTGTGCTTGCCTACTCAAAAAACCCTGCGGCAACAGCACGGGCGCGCGATTTGCTGAACCACATAATAAACGCAGACATACTCTCCGGAGACGAACTCAGAAACCTGCTGGAAAAAGGCCTCCCCGACAACAATATGCGCAGCATAACGCAACTGGGCCTTGGCAGGCAAATGCAAAGGGAAAGGCGCTACAAAGCAGCTATTTTCTGGTATAACGAAGCTAAAAAGACTAATCCGAATTTAGCGGAAAAGGTTGAAAGCTTAAAAAGCGCTCTTGAAGACAAAGGAGCCGGATTTCCCGTTATACTCGTGCTTGCGCCGCTCTCCGGTTCTAATTCCGAACTCGGAAACTATATGGTACAAGGAGTTCTGCTCTACGCAGACAACTTTAAGAACATGGCCAGAATTCAAATTGTTGACGATAGAGCAGATCCGTCCACTGCTCTAAAAAGAGTCAAACAGGCAATAGCTCAAGATTCCGTTATTGCCGTTATAGGCCCTTTGCTTTCTGCCAGCGCAGCAACTGTTGCCGCATGGATGGGCGAGAGAGTTCCGCACATTCCGCTCATAAGCCCAACAGCCACAGACAACGGCATAGCAGAAATGGGGAGAAACATATTCCTGTTAAATCTTAGCTCTGCACGGCTGGCAGCCGCCATAGCAGGCTATGCCATGAACTGTTTGAATATAAACGAATTTGCGATAATGGCCCCTTACGGAGAATACGGATCTCTTATGGCAGATGAATTCCAACGCACTGTTGAACGCAGGGGCGGAATAATTTTAGCCATTCAAAATTATGCGGAAGGCCTGCCCGATTATCAAAACGAATTCAAGCTTTTAAGAGACCGCAAATTAACACTTGATACTCGCCGAGGAAACATAGGCACAGGAAAAGGCGATATTTCATCGCTTCCCAAAAGAGAAACGTGGCTGCAAGATTCAACGCTCACTTTCCCTGCAATATTCATTCCCAGCTCAGACCCTGCGTATGCAGGTCTAATGGCTGCTCAAGTGTCTTTTAACAAATTAAAGGTTGGCAATTTGCTCGGTTCATCCGGCTGGCACGGCAGAGAGTTTTTAATCAACGCAAAAAAACAGGCAGAAGGTGCCGTATATAGCGTAGCTTTTTCTCCCGAAGACAATTTAAGCAGCACAAAGGATTTCAAAGATAGTTTCAAAGCCAAATGGCAAAGAGAACCCGATAACAGCAAAGTTGCAGGCTTAAGTTACGATGCCGCATACATAATTTATACCGCCTTGTCTGTAAACGCAGAATCCTTGCCTGCAGCAATTATGCAACAAAAAGAATACGATGGCGTTTACGGAAAAATAAAGTTTTCAACCTATGGCGCAAACGAAACCGTAGGGATAATGTCTGTTGATCGCGGAAAGTTAGTAGAAAAATCATTAAAATGCGATAATTAAAAATATGTTTTTAGACGAAAAAACTATTGAAGTTATTTCCGGCAAAGGAGGTGGAGGAATTTGCAGTTTTCGCAGAGAGAAGCACGTTCCGCTCGGCGGGCCGGACGGCGGTGACGGCGGAAACGGCGGAAGCGTTTATTTGCGTGCTAACGAGCAATACACTACCCTGTTAGATATGGGAAACGCATACAGATACGCATCTGAGGCGGGCATGCCGGGCGAATCCGCAAACAGAACAGGCCGCAGCGGAAAAGATATTTATGTTGATGTTCCGAGAGGAACGCTAGTTCGCGATTCCGAAGGGAGAATTTTAACGGATTTAACGGATGCGGGAGCTGCGTGGATTGCAGCGCAAGGCGGTGCAGGCGGACTTGGGAATTCCCGTTTTTCAAGCGCAACAAACAGAGCACCTAGGCAGCACACAAGCGGCAAGCCAGGCGAAAAACGGATTTTGAATTTGGAACTGAAACTTATGGCAGACGTTGGTTTGGTGGGTTTTCCAAATGCAGGGAAATCATCGCTTGTTCGCAAACTTTCAAGCGCAAAACCCAAAGTCGCAGACTACCCTTTCACAACTCTTGAACCGGTGCTAGGCATTGTGCAAAACAGAAACAGAAGTTTTGTTGTTGCGGATATTCCCGGGCTTATTGAAGGCGCAAGCGAGGGCAAAGGTTTGGGGCACAAATTTTTAAAACACATTGAAAGAACCAGAGCACTCCTTTTTGTGATAGACGGTTTCTCTGAAAATTCTTGGAAAACTTTTTGCATGCTAAAAAAAGAACTGGAAGCATTTCACCCAAAACTGCTCGAAAAAAAATTCGTAGTTGCCCTTAACAAAAGCGATTTGGATATTTCAGAAGCAAAAAAAGAATTTAAAAAACATAAACAAACCGTTATTGAAACCTGCGCATTAAACGGCGATGGTTGCCAAGATTTGGCTACAGCTCTAAGCGAAATTGTTTTTGTCAACGAAAAGAAAGAGTGGAAATAGACTCTCTATATTTCTTTGCTCCGGGCATTCCGTGAAAAAGCCCAAAAAGAGGTTTGCGGAGAAAACTTGGAGGAACTCCTTTCTCAATTTGTGAACGAGCATAAGGCAAAAACCTTTCAAAAACATCATCACGATTTTTCTCATCCGGTTTTTCACCAAATATTTCAGAATCCGCATTTGCCAAAATCCACGGAGTTTCGTGAGCCGCTCTGCCAATCATAACGCCATCAATTTTTTGCAAAATATTTTTTGCATCATCTAAATTTTTCACGCCTCCGTTTAGAACAATTTTCCAATCCGGGCGCACTTGTTTTAATTTGAAAACAGTTTCGTAATCAAGCGGTGGAATTGTGCGATTTTCTTTAGGCGAAAGCCCTTTAAGCCACGCTTTGCGAGCGTGAACTATAAAATATTTACAAGTGCTTTTCTCTACAAAATTTAAAAAGAATTCCCAAGAGTCATCGTTGTCTATTCCTATTCTCGTTTTTATGCTAACAGGAATTTTCACGGAATTTTGCATGGCAGCCACACATTCTGCAACCAAATTCGCTTCTCTCATTAAACATGCGCCAAAAGAACCGCTTTGCACCCGCTCGCTTGGGCATCCGCAATTCAGGTTTATTTCATCGTAGCCAAAGTCCTCGCCTATTTTTGCACATTCGGCTAAATCGCGCGGAATGCTGCCGCCAAGTTGCAAAGCTATTGGATGCTCCTCTTTATTGTATTCCAAAAACCTCTCAGGCTTGTTATGCAAAATAGCTCCGGTGCTTATCATTTCCGTGTAAAGCAGAGTTTTTTTTGTTAAAATACGCACTAAATATCTGAAATGCCGGTCTGTTAACTCCAGCATGGGAGCAATGGATAACACCTATACGCAGGCTCCAAACATCAGTTTTCCATCTGCAACTCTCACATTCACAACCGAATTTTCGCCAACTTCACCCAACAAAAAGCGATTAGCCAGCTCGTCTTCAAGCAGTTTTTGAATGCTTCTGCGTAGCGGCCTTGCTCCAAGAGAAGCATCGTAGCCATCGTTTACAATAAATTCCTTTGCTTCCTTGTCCAGCTCCAAAGTAATTTTCTTTTCCTGCAAATCTTTCTGCAAATCTTTTAGCTGAATATCCACAATGGAAAGCAACACATCTTTGTTTAAGCAATGGAACACTATCTGTTCGTCTATGCGGTTCAAAAATTCCGGCGTAAAAACACGCTTTGAAGCATCTTTAACAGAAGATGAAATTCGTTCATCGTCCATATCTCCGGGTTTAAGAGTAAAGCCCATTCCGCCCTTGTGCGTAATTTCCTTTGTGCCGGCGTTAGAAGTCATAACCAAAACAGCATCTTTGAAATTCACTGTGCGCCCGCTGGAATCCGTTAGGCGGCCATCGTCTAAAATCTGCAAAAGAATGTTCAGAACATCGGGGTGCGCCTTTTCAATTTCATCGAGCAACAAAACGCAATGCGGTTTGCGGCGAATTTTTTCAACAAGCTGGCTACCATCTTCGTAACCAACATAGCCCGGCGGCGAACCGACAAAACGGCTAACGGAATATTTTTCCATATACTCGCTCATATCAACTCTTATAAGAGCATCGTCTGAACCGAAGAGCTGAATGCTCAATGCTTTTGCAAGCTCGGTTTTGCCTACGCCTGTTGGCCCTAAAAACAAAAATGATGCAGGGCGCTTTGTGTTTCTAAGCCCGGTGCGTGTTCTACGAATAGCCTTTGAAAGCGCAGTGACTGCTTCATCTTGCCCAACAATGCGCTCTTTTAACTCGCCTTCCAAATTCAAAAGTTTTTTGCTTTCGCTTGCGTCTATGCGGCTAACGGGAATTCCTGTTATTTTGCTTATCACTTCACGAATTCTATCGCTATCTACCACTATAGGCTCTTGCTTTTTTGCCGCAGTCCAAATTTGTTTTATTTTTTCAAGTTCTTCACAAACTATTTTTTCCTTGTCTCTTAAAATGCCGGCTTTTACATAATCCTGTTCCACAACAGCTTTTTGCTTTTCTGCAGAAATATTTTTTAACTCTCGCTCTTTTCCGTAAAGTTCCGGCGGCGGAGTGAGATTTGAAATGCGAGTTTGCGCTCCGGCTTCGTCCATTATGTCTATGGCTTTGTCCGGCAAATGGCGCTCACTCAAATAACGATCGGAAAGCCCGGCAGCAGCCATTAAAGCACTTTCGTCGTAAATAACTTTGTGGTGTGTTTCATATTGAGGAGCCAAGCCTCGCAGAATTTCAATTGTGTCAGCCACAGATGGAGGCTCTATTGCCATGCTTTGAAAACGCCTTTCAAGCGCAGCGTCTTTTTCCACATATTTGCGGAATTCTTTATATGTTGTTGCTCCTATGCACTGAATTTCGCCTCTTGAAAGAGCAGGTTTCATAACATTGGATGCATCCAAGCCACCTTCGCCGCCGCCTGCGCCTATTATGGTGTGCAGTTCGTCCATAAACACTATTATGTTCCGATTTTTGCGCAGTTCGGTTAATAAAGCAATTATTCTTTCTTCAAACTGGCCTCTGTATTTTGTGCCTGCAACAAGGCTTGTCATGTTAAACGACACCACCCTTTTGTTCTCTAAAATTTCCGGGACTTCCTTTGCTGCGATTTTTTGCGCCAAGCCTTCTATAACGGCTGTTTTTCCAACGCCTGGCTCACCTACCAACACCGGATTGTTTTTCTTTTTCCTAGATAAAATCTGTATTAGGCGTTCCACCTCTTTTTGGCGCCCAATAATAGGTTCAAGCTTGCCCTGGCGAGCCATTTCCGTAAGGTCTATGCTGCACATATCCAGCATTGGAGTTTTTGTTTTGCGTGGTTTCCCCTGCCCTTGCCCAAGGTCGCTTGAGACTTCCGTAGAGCCGGCTTCGTCGTCCATAATGTCTTGAACTTCCTGCCGGATTTTTTCGTAGTCTATGCCCATTGCATTCAATACATCTTTTGGGAACGATTCGTTTTTCGGGCTTAGGATAGCAAGAAGCAAGTGTTCCGTGCCAACATGGCGGCAACCCATTGTTTTTGCTTCCAAAAGCGTATTTTCAAGGAGAACCCTGGCCTGTGGGCTAAAGCGAAGCCCTATTTCCTGTTCCGTGCTTTTTGTGCCTTTAAGCATTTCGGAATCGTTTGCGTTTATGGATTTTGCAATTTTATTGTGCAAAGCAACCAAATCTACAGAAGTATTTTCAAGGGCTTTTACCGCTACCCCATTGCCTTCTCTAATAAGAGCCATAAGCAAGTGCTCGGAGCCTACATAATCGCTTTTCGTAGATTCCGCCTCTTTTCTCGCTATGGCAAGCACATTTCTAAACCTGCTTGTATAAGAAGATCCGTAATTCATCATAGATAATATAGATATTTCTCACTGGTGGCCTATAAAACTTTTGGCTGTTCGGTCGCTAACACTTGGCTTGTTTTTGGCAAGTTGGCCTAAATGTCATCGCTAAGCTTCTGGTCTTCTTCCGTTTTCTCTTCTACGCTTTCCGGGCTTTCCGCAGGTTCAGCAACATCTAAAGTTTCAGCTTCTTCTGCAATTTCTTCCTTTACCTCAATGGCATTTTCAAAAGTTGCTTTTTCGGCATCGGCTTCCGATTCAATTTCATCTACGCTTGGAAGAGCGGCGGCATCGCGCACAAAATCGTCTTCGTAAAGCGTAATTGCTTTCACGCCTTGTGTGGAACGTCCGGTTTCCCTTATGTCATCCAAATCTATGCGAATCATTTTCCCTTCTTTGGTGCTTATTATAACATCGTAGTCGGGCAAAACAGCATCCACAAAAACTGCGCTTCCGGTTTTATCGGTGATGTTCATATTAGTGACACCTTTACCGCCACGGTTTGTCACTCTGTATTCTTCAGGGTCTGTGCGCTTTGCAAAACCTTTTTCTGAAATGGTCAAAATAAGAGTATTTGCCTTTATATCTATCATTCTTATAACAGAATCACTATCTTCCAAACGAATGCCACGCACGCCTCTTGAATTGCGGCCCATGCTGCGGAATGAATTGGGGCGGAATGTGATTGCCTTTCCGTTTCTCGTTGCTATCATAAGATTGTTTTCTGCTTGAACCAAAAGAACGCTCACCAATTCATCGCCGCCTACAAGCGTTATTGCATTAACGCCGGCTCTGCGAACATTGCTGAACAGGCCCAAATTCATTTTGTTGATAACACCCTGACGAGTGCAGAACACCAAATAGAAACCTTCTGCGAATTTGCGAACAGGAACAATAGCCGAGACTTTTTCGCCCTCGGTCAATTCAAGCCAGTTCACTATTGGAATTCCCTTGCCGGTGCGAGAACCTTCGGGAAGTTTATACACCTTTACCCAATGCACACGGCCCTTGTTTGTGAACACAAGCAAATAGCTATGGGTGCTTGCTATGAAAACCTTTTCAACATAGTCTTCGTCTTTCAAGCCGGTGCCAATAACTCCCTTGCCTCCCCTGCCCTGCAGTTTAAACGTATCTAAGGGCAGCCTGCGAACATAGCCGCTTTTGGAAAGCGTAATAACCTGTTCCTCTTCGGCAATTAAATCTTCGACATCAAAGTCATCTTCGGCATCTTCTATTTTTGAACGGCGTGCATCGCCATATTTTTCGGCAATTTCTTCAAGGCGAGTTTTTACAATGGCCATTATGCGTTCTTTTTTCGCCAAAATATCTTCCAAGTCTGCAATTTTCAGCAAAATTTCGTTGTATTCGGTTTGGTATTTCTCTATGTTTATTTTTTTGAGGTTTCTTAATGGAACATCTAAAATAGCCTTAACCTGCAACTCGGAAAGGCCATAGCGAGCTTGCAGAACCTGCTCCGGTTCATTCTCAAAGCGAATTATGCGAACAACTTCGTCTATGTCTTCTTTTCTAACAAATGCTTTTAGAAAACCTTCTAAAATATGCGCTCGCTCTTTTGCTTTTTTTAATTCGTATTCTGTGCGGCGGCGAATAACTTCGTGGCGATGCTCCACGTAATTAGCGCATAAATCCTTAAGCGTTAGAAGTTTTGGCTGGCGGTTCACAAGCGCCAAATTGTAAATGCTAAAACTTTCCTGCAACCTTGTGTATTTGTAAAGATTATTTTTTACAACTTCGGGCACTGCATCTCTTTTCAAGCCGATTACAATTCGCATTCCTTCTCTGTCGCTTTCATCGTTTGCCCTGTTTATGCCTTCCAGTCTTCCTTCGTTTACCAAATCGCCTATTTTTTCCAGCAATTCTTTTTTATTCACCATATAGGGAATGGATTTTACAACCAGCTGAACTCTGTCTTTGGAATCTACTTCTACCTCAATCTCTGCTCTTATTTTAACTTTGCCGCGACCGGTAAGATAAGCATCTCTAATGCCGGCTCTGCCACATATAATGGCTCCTGTTGGAAAATCCGGCCCTTTAACATAGTTTATAAGGTCTTCGCAGGGAATATCGGGATTGTCTATAACGGCTTTTACCGCCTCGGTAACTTCTCTTAAATTATGCGGGGCCATATTGGTTGCCATGCCAACAGCAATGCCCACGGAACCATTCACAAGCAGGTTCGGGAATGCGGAAGGCAGCACCACAGGCTCTTCCAAAGTATCGTCGAAGTTTGGGCTGAAATCCACAGTCTCTTTGTCCAAGTCTTCCAGCATAAACTCGGAAAAATTTGTCATTCTGGCTTCGGTGTAACGCATTGCCGCAGGAGGGTCTCCATCCATGCTGCCAAAGTTTCCCTGCCCGTCAACAAGGGTGTAGCGGAGCGAAAAGTCTTGAGCCATGCGCACAAGGGTGTCGTAAATCGCGCTATCGCCGTGCGGATGATAGTTACCCATTATTTCACCCACAATCTTTGCGCTCTTGCGAGTGGGCTTGCTTGGAATTAACCCCAGTTCATGCATTCCAAAGAGCACCCTTCGATGCACAGGCTTTAAGCCGTCTCGAACATCTGGGAGAGCACGCGAAACTATAACACTCATAGAATACCGCAGGTAGCTGTCCTGCATGTCTTTTTCTATCAAAGACGAAATCTTTGAGCCTGGAATCATTTTCAATTCTGACATAAATTTCCTGTATATGGGAATAATAAATATAGAAAATTTCTACATTACTTTAATGAAACATTTCGTTATAATATCACTTTTTTTTTGTCTTATTGGCTGCATAGAAGAATATTCAGATTCCATTAAGATTAACCAAGACGGAAGTGCTGTGTTTTATGCAAGTATTTACCCTTTTGAACCTGATTCCGTTTCGTTGGGCAACATAAAAGAGCACTACGATAACATTCCTGGATTGCGATTCGATTCCGCCTGGTTTTTGAAAAGAGATTCCTTGCACTCCCTTATTTTCAAACTCTATTTTGAAGATCTAATACATTGGCACGATAACAGAAAGTTTGAAACCGATTTTATAGGTAGCATTTCATTAACAAAAACGGGAGCCAGCAAATACACCTTTGAGCGGGTTATAAACCTGGCTTCAGAAGGCGAAAGCGGAACCATTGTCCCGGAAGAAAGCGCATTTATATTGGGGCTAATAAGCGGAAACGATTCCGCCTATTGGAACTACAGCATTATTTTGCCGCAAGGCGCAGTTTTAACGAGCAGCGAGCCAATAGACGAAACATTTGTTAAGCAAGAGAAGGAAAATGTTCTTTCCTGGAAAATTCCGGCACGAGAAGCCGTTTTAAAGCGCATAGCACTAAAAGCCGAATTCTCCACATCTGCTAAAAAACAAATTCAGCTATCGTCGGTAATATCAATAGTAGCAAGTGTTGTTGTGATGCTTCTAGCCATAGCTCTGCTGGTGCGCAAACTAAAAAAGCTAGGCTCTACTCTTAACGAATTAAAAACCGAAGAAAAGAGTTTAAGCGGAGACTAACGCTATCAGCACTTACAATGGTTAACCTAGCTGCCTAGGGTCTAGCTAGGCACAAGTGGCGTTTTGCGTTTGTGCTCGCTTGCCTTGTGGAAACGTTCTATTATAGCCCGGTCTTGTTCGTTTGCTCTGCCATTTAACAAAAATTCATCTATGCTGCGGTAAGTAATGCCCATTTCGCTTTCATCTGTTTGGCCATCGAAAAGTCCCGCAGAAGGAGCTTTGCTTATTATAAAATCCGGGGCTTTCAAAAAGCGCAGAAACTCATAAACTTCGGTAACCGTAAGGTCGGCAATCGGGTTAAAATCGTAAGCACCATCGCCCCATTTTGTGAAATAACCCATGTAGCCTTCGCTTCTATTGCCAGTCCCCGCAACAAGCCTGTTTTCGCTTACAGCCAGTGTGTAAAGAGCGTTCATTCGCAAGCGTGGAGCTATGTTGATATTATCCACGCCAACGGCCTTAACAAATTCGATTTTAACGCCGGACAAATCTATGAACCGTGTTTCTATGCTAAAATGCTTTGCCACAGCTTCGGCATCGGTTTTATCTATTTCGTAATTGCGTTTTGAGCCGCACGGCATAATTATGCCAACCGTGTTGCTGCACGCCATTTTGCAAAGAATGCCTACAAGTGTACAGTCCTTGCCACCGCTGTTTCCATAAACAATGCCGTTTGAACCAGCCGCTTTTACCGTGCTTTTAATGAATTCAACTCTTTGCTTTGTTTCCTGTTCATAGTCTCTCATACTCACACGTGCCTCAATGCTTCTGCGATTAATTTTAGGTCGCGCATAACCTTTTGCTAAAATCCCGGTATCTTTAAACCCTTGGTTATTGCGCCAACGCTTTCCTGATAGGCATCGTCTTTTTTGCCTACAGCCTCGTTGAAAGCAGCCATAAGCAAGTCTTCAAGCGCTTCAACATCATTTGGATCCACCGCAGACTGAGCGATTTTGAGTTCGGTTACAGTGCCGTTTCCATCTACGGTTATTTTCACAGCACCGCCTCCGGCTTCTGCGCTAAAGTTCTGGCTCTGAAGGCTCTCCTGAGTCTTCTTCATTTGAGTTTGCATTTTCTGCATTGAGCGAAGCATCTGTTGCATGTCCATTTTTGGTCTCCTTTCCTAAGAATTTTGTTCCGGTGAGTTTTAATCCTGTTTTTTCCACGAATTCCGCAAAATGCGGATTTTCTTTTTTATCCTGTTCATAACGCAAGACGGAAATTTCCTGCCGCGGCTGGGGAGCCGGCGGAATTTCCGCTGATTTTTTTTTGGCTCTCCGCATTTAGAGGAGCACTATGAGAAACATCAACACCTTGCAAGCTTTGCAACACTTTTTGCACATCTGCTATTTTGTCCAGCCACGCTATTTTTGAGAACTCCGCTTCTGCGAGCAAGCGTGGGTTCAAGCCGTAACGGGCAGAGCATTTTTCTCTTAAGTCCGTGATAATTTTTGCAATGCGCAAAATATCGCCTTGTTCAAAAGAAGGCACTGAGGATTTAAGTTTAGCAAGAGTTTCCGGCGATATTTCCAGTTGCTCCGCAGAAAGCCCTAGCCTTGAATAGAGGAGATTTCGCAAAAATCTGGTGAAGCCATCCAGAAAAACCTGCACCTCCGTGCCGATAGCCATAGCATTTTCCAAAACGGCAAAGCTGCTTTTGGCATCGTGTGTTTCGAACGCCCTAACTAATTCGAAATAAAGATCATCCGGAGGAATACCGAGCGCATTTTGCACTGCAGAAAGCGTTATAACGTTTCCGCTATATGCAAAAACCTCATCGAAAATAGTTAGCGCATCACGCATGGAACCGTCTGCTTTTTCGGAAATTATCGAGAGAGCAGCAATATCTGCTTTTATGCTTTCCTGTTCGCATATATATGAAAGTCTTTTTGAAATTTGCACAGGTGAGAGCCTTTTGAAATCAAAACGCAGTACCCTGGACAAAATTGTGGGCAAAACCTTGTTGACTTCGGTTGTTGCAAATATGAATATTAAATATGAGGGTGGTTCTTCTAAGGTTTTGAGCATGGAATTCCAAGCCTGTTTTGAAAGGGCGTGAACTTCGTCTATGATTAAAATTCTGTATTTGCTGTTCATGGGCGGATATTGCGTGCCTTCCAAGACTTCGCGCATATCGTCCACGCTGTTGTTGCTTGCAGCATCTATTTCCAGAATATCCAGTGAAGAGCCTGTGCCTATGGCTTTGCAGTTATCACATGTTCCGCAAGGCTTGTTTTCGCCTGTGCAGTTAAGCATTGCCGCCAAAATACGTGCAGAAGTTGTTTTGCCAACACCTCTGGTTCCGGTGAATAAAAAAGCGTGATGCACATTGCCTGTGGCTATTGCATTTTTTAAAGTTTGGGCAATATGCTCCTGCCCAACCATTTCATCAAAGGAACGTGGCCGCCATTTTCTCGCCATTGCTATATAAGGCATGGAGGTAATGTAGTAAAATAAAAATACACCATTGACAAACCCCAAAAATATTTCTATATTTTAATACATAGTAAATTAGTATGTTTTGCTATAGGAAGGAATGAAAAATGAAGGTGTCATCAAGAGGCAAATATGCGCTACTGACTTTGCTCGATTTGGCTGAGCATAAAAACTATGGGTTTATTTCCCTTAAGGAAATAGCTCAGAGGCAAAACATATCCAAGCTGTATTTGGAACAATTAGTTTCTTTGCTGAGCATGTCAAGCATTCTGCATGCAAATCGTGGGAAGCAGGGTGGGTATATGCTCGCAAAAGAACCTTCGCAATACACGGTAGGCCAAATTCTACGCCTTACCGAAGGCAGTTTTATGCCGGTTTCTTGCCTTGAAGATGAGGTGAATAAGTGCGTGCATGCGGAATTCTGCAAAACTTTGCCGTTGTGGACTGGGCTTGGCAAGGTTATAAACGATTATCTTGACAACATAACTTTGCAGGATATTTTGGATCAGAATCAGAGCGGCGGAAATTATGTAATTTAGAGGCATGCAAATGGAAGGCAACATAACTTACGCAGAGGCTGTGGAGCTTTCAAAAACTCCTGACAAGGAGTGGCTTTACTCGGAAGCAAACAAAATCAGGGAAAAATTTTGCGGCAATGCTATAGACACTTGTTCAATAATAAACGCTCGTTCAGGGCTATGCAACGAAGATTGCAAATGGTGCGCGCAAAGCACAAGGCATAAAACCGGAATAGAAACTTACCCAATGAAAGACTCGGATGAGGTTCTTGACTGCGCTTTGCAAAACGATATTAAGGGCGTGAAAAGATTTTCCATGGTGACCAGCGGCCGCAAGGTTAGCAAGCAGGAGATGGAAAAGTTTTGCGAAATGTATAAACGCATTCGTGCAAAATCAAATATAAATCTCTGCGCTTCAATGGGCTTAATCGGCAAAGAAGAGATGCAAATGCTGAAAGATGCAGGAGTCACCCGTTACGAGTGCAATCTGGAAACCGCGCCGTCTTTTTTTCCAACGCTATGCACCACGCACACAATAGAAGAGAAAAAGCAAACCCTGCGCTTTGCGAAAGAATGCGGCATGGAGCTTTGCTCCGGCGGAATAATCGGCATGGGCGAGACTATGGAGCAGCGCATTGAGCTGGCTTGCGAGCTGCGAGACTTGGGTGTTAAATCCGTGCCTGTGAATATTTTGAACCCGATTAAGGGCAGTGCGTTGGAAAATGCGAAGCCTCTTTCTGATGAAGAAATTTTAACCACGATAGCTGTATTTCGCTTTGTTCTGCAAGATGCATTTATTCGTTTTGCCGGCGGCAGGATAAATATGAGCGAGGAGTTGCAAAAGCGAGCTTTGCTTGCAGGGGTGAATGCTGCTTTGGTTGGCAACCTTTTGACTACGCACGGCACAAGCACGGCCAAGGATTTTGAGATGTTTAAAAGTGTGGGGTATGTTTGAAAACAAAGCAAATTACTTCAGTACAGATTCTATTTCTGCAGGTATTTCTTATTCTTTCTTTTGGTCTGGTAAGTATTTTTATTATTATACCAAGAATAAGTGAAATAAATGAGCTTAAAGGGTCTGAAAATTATGAATATGGAATAGTAGCTAGAATGTCTCATGGTAAGCGTAACGTTTTCGCAAAATCCGTATATTTTATTTCAGAAACAGACAATCCGAATAAAAAATGGACTAGCAAATGTGAGATAAATGTATTTGGGCCATTTAGTAAATATAGCATTGGTGATAGGGAAAAAATTATTTTCAATGATAGCAGAAGCTTTTGCATACTTTATGATTATAAAGGAGAGTTATTGTTTCTTCGAATATTGTTAGGAATTTGTTTAGCCGGTTTGTTTGTAGGAATATTTATGCGGAGAATTCCACTATTTTGGATAGCAAGAAGCTAAATTCCAAAGTCACATCGATTATGTGTATTTTAGCAAATCAATAATAAATCCATAGCAATACCGGCTTTTTACTGCCTTGCAGTTTAACATCCAAATAGGTCATAGTCTCATCATCTGTAACGGGGCAACCCAAGCTCCAACCTAACGGAAGATGTTCAGGATAGATTTCACCTGAAGGAATAGGCGTGTAAGAGTGAAGAACTATAATGCGTTTAAAGGCATTGCTGTTGCTCGCTTCCAAACCGTGCAATTTGTAATGTATGTTAATACCCCAGCGACTATATGAACGAGCACCTGTTTTATACTTTCCGAGCGAAGTCAGCCAACTGCCGGATTCGTTGCTGAAAATAGGTTGTTCCTCCGTGCTTTGCTTATCGCCTTTTCCGCTTCCATGAGCGCTCAAAGCCATTCGCTCAACTCCCTGTTTGTTAAAATCATAAACGAACATACGATATTTTCCGGAATGAATTTTCTTGTCTATCAAAATGCAAAAATCCGTGTTGCAATTGTTTGATTTACAAAATGATAATGCCTCTTTCGCTTTTTCTTCAATTCGAGCTTTGGTTTCTGCCGAAAGCAACGCCGCTTCTGCAGAAGCAATCGCCAACAAGAAAAGTAATGCGAAATATTTCATTGCTAATGTGATAATATAGGAAAATGTCTGAATCAGAATTTTTAGGCTTTACTGGATTTTTCTATTTTTAACCCTATGGCTAAAATTCTTCCAATTTTGCTATTGTTGGCTTTTGTTGCATACGGGCAATCAACGGATGCGCTTAGAAAGTTTGGCAAATCTTATGCAAAATGCTGCTGCAGTGAAGAGGCTGTTGGAGACAAAGATTGCGAAAACATCTTGCGGAATGTTATAGTGCCACGTGCATTTCTTACCACAGAAGAATTTCAAGAAGAGGTGAAAGATTTTCTAGGCATAC
>Ga0209755_10001228_pt1 | contig 41316 bp, 40 predicted proteins | sample TergutCo191P1_FD_187301 | JGI IMG/M metagenome (GOLD analysis project Ga0209755, IMG submission 187301) | Cornitermes sp. P1 segment gut microbial communities from Petit-Saut dam, French Guiana - Co191P1 (SPAdes) (version 2) | ecosystem: Host-associated > Arthropoda: Insects > Digestive system... | reverse complement strand
CCAAGAATCCCGAAATCGTATAACCTCTGACACAGGTAAACTTCTCCGAATGAACCGCAGTATTCAATCCGAAGGGGCTTTCGGGGTTCTCAAGCAGGATTACGGTTTCAAGCGATTCGCTCGACGTGGCGCAGAAAACGTCCTCACAGAGACTATTCTTTACTCCATTGCCTACAACATCAACAAACTTCATTCTAAAACAAAACGCAAACTTCGCGGCGTTGTCCTTCATAACCTAAAGTCTGCTTAACTTTTTAAATCTCTCTTCTGTATCAATTCCCCAAAACCTTGCATATTGTACAAGGTGCATTTTTCTACGCCAAAAAACTCTTCTACTAATGGTTTTTCCACAATTTATACCATTTCTTACTAAATCGGGGATGTTTTGCTTTTTTTCTTAGCAAGACATCCCCTTTGTTTGGCTTTTGACATGCGTTATGTTAAAATCACAAATAAAAGAATGATTGTTGGGGGCATGGATTTTATGAACATAGCACTGCACGGACATGCAAGTACGAGCGTTTATACAATGACCGTAAACGGCACATACAGGGAAGTCATGGCTCCCAATGGGGCAACGTTTTTGGCGTTGGCGATGGTGCCGAAAACCGAAGATACCGCCGAGGTTTCGGATACAACAATACTTTCATCCATTTTAGCGGACATGGAAAAATATCGCCGTGAATATTATGGGATGCATTTGTATACAGAAGCCGGAACCAATCGTCAATATCATGCCATCAGCCGGTATCTTGGAAGCCGCAGCGAAGAAAACAGTTTGAATATACTGACGATGAAACCACCGCATCCGGACGAACCTTACGATTTGATCGTTTTTGATGATGGATCGGGTGGACTCGACATCGATCAATACGAACCCCGGCATGTGATGTGGATGTCGCATAAAGCATTGCCGGAGCGCACGCAAATAGAAAGACTTGCAGACCGATGTTTTTTATTTTTGGATGCGGATGTTTTACGCAATAACGGTGCGATGATTAGCCGTCAAATATCGTGGGAACGCACATTGTGCGAATTGGTGCGCGCTTTATCGCATAATACAAATTTGGCTTATTTATCGGCGTTTAAACATGTATTATTGACCTTCGCAGAAGATGGTGCGGTCTTTATTAATCGTGAACATGCCGAGCCGACGGTTCATCTTATTTTGACACATGGCGGCTTGGAGGGTGTGTTGCGTGAAAACAAAAAAGGTGATTATGACAACACATTTATTTCGATGGGTATGATGATGACCCACCGATTTATGGGTGGTGCATTAAAAAATCCGGATGCGGCGGTGTTTCGTTCAATTTTAGAAACAGGTGAATCCAATGTGATGAGCGGTTATGATTTTGGGGACGGCGACGGGTCGCTGAGCATAGGTGCAAATTACGGTTCACCGAAAAATTGGCCAGCTTTTAAAGTACCCATTCAATATGATAAAGACAACGGTGTTATGTCACTGGAGGATGGCTGGACGATTGCAGACTCCGTGAACAATGCGGCGTTGTCTGATGTTGCGTATGAGTATGTGCGTAATGGTGACGCGGTCATTGATGGTTTGCCCAAATTAAAGTTTGGTGCATTTACATCGATTGACCGCTGGGAAATCGAATCTTATCAAAACATCCGTAATTTAATGATGGGTTACGCCGCATCCAATCAAACAAAACCATTATCCATTGCCGTGTTTGGTTCGCCCGGCAGCGGCAAATCTTTTGGGGTGACGCAAATCGCACAAAATATTATGCCGGGAAAAATTGAAAAATTAGAATTTAATGTTTCGCAGTTTACATCACTGCATGACTTGGCCTATGCATTTCAATCCGTTCGCGACACGATCTTGACCGGAAAATTGCCGCTGGTGTTTTTTGATGAATTTGATTCGGATCGTGATGGCATTTCACTGGGCTGGATAAAATCATTTTTAATGCCCATGCAAGACGGACGATTTAAAGACGACAGCGGAGAACATCCGCTGGGTCGCTGCATTTTGGTGTTTGCAGGCGGTACTGCATCTAGTTTTGAGGCGTTTAACCGAATGAATGATTCCGATTTTAAGGCGGTAAAGGGGCCTGATTTTGTTTCGCGTCTTCGCGGCACCATTAATGTATTGGGGCCGAATCCGCGCAATGCACAGGATAAAAATTATATTTTACGCAGAGCACTCCTTCTTAGGAGTCTTTGTGCGCGAAAACTAACATTTGACGGTGAAATTGCCCCGGTTGCAAACAGCATCATTCATGCGATGTTGCATGTGCCGATGTATTTACATGGCGCACGTTCTATGGAAGCCATTTTAGACATGAGCTTAATTAACAACAATACATGGGAACCGGTCTCGCTGCCGGCACATTCACAATTGGCACTCCACGTGGATGCGGATGCCTTTATAAAATTGGTGTTGGCGGAATAAACGGGGAGTAGGTGTGATCTTATGTCAAACGAAGAACGGAATTTTTACCGTAAAATACTCAAAGTTTTTACAATTGTGATTACTTTTGTTATTTTGTACTTAATGGCAAGCGCGATGATAGATCTTATCCAATCCGATATGCCAATAACATTCTTATCACTTTTTCGGGCATTGGGTTCTTTTTCGATGTTGGCAATTTTTTATGTTATTTTGTGGATTGCACCTAAGAAGACGGATCATGTTTAAGATGTAGAATAGTGACATTTTTGTTTATTAAAACCATCATTGTGACAAAGAACTTATCAAAATGAAACATACAATAGAATCAGACTGTGAAATTTTTTGAAACTAGCTGACGCAGTTGAATTTTCAATTCGCTGAGCTATGAGGCAGTTTCATCAAGCGTTCCCAATTCGGCACACGCTGTGTGCCGAATTGGGTTGGACACATTACCGTTTGCTTATGAATGTTGACGAGCCAAAATCTATGTCTATGTCAAAACCTCGTTTTTGCAAACAATTATAAAACTGGCAAGCCGATAAGTGCATTGCGATTTATCGGCTTGCCATAAAATTGCTTGATCTTCAAACACAGCGTGCGTAAATACATGAATCAATCATTCCTACATGCCGCTTCCTGAACAGGGTGTGCCGGATGAAAGTTGCGGCTGATTTTTCGTTTTACGCACATGAAGGAATGCTTCGGTTAATTCGCCCTGTTGAATGATATGCGGTGCAATTGTTTGTAAAAACTGTTTTTTCTTTGTGTTCGGTTGCAGATTGATTTTTGCATTCAGTGCATATACGGTGAATTTATAATGATGTTGTTTGCCGTACGGCGGCCTTGGGCCGGCATATTTGTGTTTGCCATAACAGATGCCTTGTGTGCTTCCATCCGCCAATGTTTTACCATGTGCCATCGCTTGCGGGATGATGGGTGTTGCCGGAATATTCCAAACAAGCCAATGTGCCAGTGTTCCCATAAACGGTATTTTTACATCTAAATCTTCAAGCATAATGGCGATGGTTTTTGCATCCGGTGATAAATTTTCAAATTCAAATGCCGGTGAAACATCATCGCCTCTGCCGGTATGCTTTAATGCAAACATGCCATTTTCTTTTAGTCCCGGACAGTTAAAAATTAGTTTTTCCATGTTAATATGCCCCCTGTTTTTGTCATGCAAGCGGTTTGCGCTCATGTTTCATTCATGCCGTCAATGGCGGTAGAATCATTTGGTGGTGTGAAAAATTACTTCGCAAAGGTTTCACACTTTTTACAAGGATAGCATATTCAATATAAATACCAATATGTTTTGCAAAATGGACAAGGATTCATGCAAAACAGACATGTTTGTAAAATATTATTTTCTGCGATTTTTATATTCGTCCCGCGTCAAGCGATAATGTAATTCCAAGCCATCTTCTCCGAGGTAGTAATCAGTTTTGTGTTCTGAAAAGAGATGAAAACCATTTTTTTGAAATATCCGGCCGCTTCTTTTGTTGTAATCACCCGTTATGCCGTAAATAACATCCGCTTTTTCATTGTCGAAACCGAAATGAATCAACATTTGCACAATGACGGATCCAATGCCCATATTCCAATGCGATTTTTCACCAATTAAAATATCTATTCGCCGTATATCCGTTGAAGTGGGATAGCTTTTAGTGATGTAGTCTACGCCCATTTTACAAAGCAAACATTCCCCAATGGCTGTTCCGTCTATTTCAATGATAAAACAATACCCTGCATGAGAAGTTTCTTTATAAATGGATTGTACGGTTTCGTTGTCATTGTCATTCGGGTCTGCAGCAGGCCCCTCATTCCAATAAAGTACTTCGGGGTCTGTGTTCCACTGATATAAAAGCGGTAAATGCTCATCAGTAAGAGGCTGCAAAGCAATCGTATGTGCTCTCAATGTTTCAACCAATGTTACATTATGTTCTTTAATTATGTTGATTTTCATATAATCCCACGGTCTCCTCGCGTGCCCAATACAAATGTACAGGACTGCATATGCAGACAAAACAGACATGTTTGTTCGTCGTTATGGCATTACATTTTTTCGCGTAATATCAAGCACCATATTAAAATCATCGGGGAAAAGCTCTTCTAATTTGTCGGCTGAATTTTCTAATTTAAATTGCATTTCACTTTCGTAAAGTGGAATGACTTGGTAAAAATTGACTTTATCGCTATTGGGTAAGGTACAAACAGAAGACGCTTCTCCAAAGAAATACGGTTCACTGAGCATTACTCCGTTGAGTTCAGTATTTTCGGCAAATGGCTTTCCTGTCATGTTGGGCACAGTATGTCCATATCCAAGCCATGTATTAAGGTCGCCGGGTAACCGTGCTAAAATTTTTAACCAACGGATGGGCCAATACCACATTTCATCATGATTTCTAACATCCCATTCCGGTGGCAATGTAATGAGCACCTCGGCGCGGTCAAGCCCGGCCTTTTTTATTGATTTCGGTACTTTCATACGATGTGCACCCATACCCATTGTTACGAATGTGTAATAATTGCGCTCAGGTGTTGGATTAATGACGCAAATATCGACATGTATGTCGGGCGATACTATTTCATGAATTACATTATCAAACTTCCCAAAATAAGTGATGATATGATTTTCAATGGCTTCTAATTCTTTTTCGTTGTAAAATTCGAAGCGTTTCTTTTTCAAAAACATATTAAAGGCCTCGCAATCTATTGAAATAGTCATGATAATTATAAACTTCACATTTATTATTCATGAATCAGTCAGTGTTAAATTTTACACAATCTCAAAATGCCTGAAATCAAAATTCCCCTGTCCGGTAAACGTAAAGTACAGCGCATGGGTGCCTTTATTTATCGTCAGCGGTGCGGTATAATCGCGCCACTGATTGCTGCTGGTGATGTCAATGGTGGCGATAGGGTCGCCGCCGATTTCAGTGAAGACCATCACTTGTCCAAACTGTTCTCCGCGGATGTTGATGGTGATGTTGTGTTCATCGCCATCAAATGCAAAATATTTGAATCCCGCAATACAGCCATTGTTAAAATTGGTGATGTACTGGTCGGGGTTGTCTTCACGATCTTCACCGTCCTGTGTGAAAAATGGATGCACACCCTGCGATTGTTTGTGATGAAACGCGTAGAACGTGCAACCCTCTGACGATATTAAATTGCAAGCAATGCGCGCTTCGTATCGTCCTTTGCCGCGCAGCGGCCCGTTGTTTAAGCCGCAACTGGTTACTTCGACTTGCTTGATGCTGCCGTCGGGTTCGATGGTGATTTTTTCTGCGCAGGCTTGACGCGAATATTGATGGAGGTTTGTTTGGCGGTGGTAAAAAATATACCATTGTCCTTTAACTTGCACCATGCCGCCATGGGTGTTGCCCATATAGTTCAGCGCGTCTTTGGTTTCTCTTCCGTCAAGGAAAACATCTGCGATGCTGACGATGGTGCCGCCATAAACAAAGCCGCCATCGGGTCTGTCTGAGATGGCATAACACAGCTCATGAGAATTAATGGACGAATACACAAAATAATATTTGCCGTGAATCTTGCGCATGGAACTGGCTTCAAAAAATTCATGGCCTTCAAAGCCTGTGCCTGCGGATGCGCCCGGTGTGGGGATGAGCGGTACCGGCTGATTTTGTTTCACCGTCAGCATGTCCGGTTCGAGTTCAAAATAAAAGCTCCCAAACGCATTGACTGGTCTTCCTTTGCTGGAATGCAGTGTGCTGTTTGGTTCCGGTGCAAAACCTGTGTATAAAAAAATGCGTCCGTCATCATCAATGAACATGCCGGGGTCAAATTGATATAAATCATCAAGCGATTCGCCGATAATTTCACCATTTGGGCGTTTTACATAACCATAAAATGCAAATGGCCCGATGGGGGTATCACCCACCGCCACAGACATGATGCCGATGCGGTCGAGTGTATAATATAAATAATATCGTCCGTCAGGCCCCACACAGATGTCCGGTGCGTACATACAGTTGCCGTCTTTGTACTTGGGGTCTTGGATTTTTTTATAAATGATGCCTTCGTAGTGCCAATTGGATAAATCATCCGTTGGTGCAGACCAGCAGACATAATCATTGTAACAATATGCCGGGCCGTCAAATTGATCATGTGAGCCGTAAATATACAAACGGTCTCCAAATACATATGGTTCTGCATCCGGAATGTATTCATAACTGGGTAAAAACGGATTAAATGCTTGATTTTTCATAAGGTCTCCTTTGTTTAATTCATGCTGATCCACATAACGGGGCGAATGCCGATGGTCTCATCATCGGCGCGCATGCCTTGATTGTTTGTTGCGATCATCTCAGATACCACAATGATGCTGTATGGAAAAATACCTCGGGTGCGCGTCCACCACTGCACAGGGTTTCCATCTGTATCGGTTGAAATGACGTTATAGGGATTGGGGATGTTATTTTCAGGTGATGCCGGGAACACAAACACATGATCAAAGAACTGCCCCAGCTCGCTTGGGCTGAATAAAAATACATAATCCTCTGTGACGATGCTGTCTTCACCGGTGTCAAGAAAACGCGTATTGGTGGACACGGTCGTCATTTGAATACGGCGGTGTTCTTCCGGTGTAAAATAATTGAGAAATTCACTGTTTAAATATGCGCGCAAACTGCTGTCCCGCCATACTGTATCTGCGTGTTCATCAAACGCGCCGCGTCCGATGACATGTTCAGTGGCAATCATAATGTTGTTGCCGCGCCGTGCCAGTACACGCCAAGTCATGCCGCCCAGTTCTACAAAATCATCCGGGGTGGTGCGAAACTGCATGGCAATGACGATGATGATGGTTATCACTGCGGCGACACAAGCACCGATGATGACTTTTTTCTTTTTTGTTTTATTGCGTTGCTGCCGTATTGCTAAATAATCTGTTTCCATAAAATAATCTATGTGCTCCTTTGTTGGGGTTGTCAATCAAAATGCGGTACCAATGATCTTTCCGGATGGTTTTATAGCATCCTTATATGAACACATGCATGCACATGTTTTGCATAATGATTGATTGTATTAAATGGCGACCAGATTAAATCATAACATAAACGCGTATTGTATGTACAAAAAAAATCCCAAACAATGTGCTTTTTATATCAATATACAGGATAGAAAGCAAAAACCAGCCATCAAAGGCCGGTTTTATATATGTCACGCTGCATTACACAGCAAGCCAAATTTCACTTTAGCCGGAAATCCGAACCCGTAAGCAAAATTTCGCTAAATATGTTGTGGGGGAGATGCATTGGTAACGTGTGAAACATTGGTAAGTCAAATTTCACAACAGCCGATTTGCCTCGCGCCATTGGCGGCATGGCATAAAAATATGTACAGAACTTAAAAAGATTATCTTACATTTTAAGTCACATTACCATGTCAAAACGCTTACAAACTATGGAACAAAATATTAACAATTATGAATATTATGTTAACGAAACTTGAGTAAAAAAAAGAAAGCGCATATGATAAAACAGCCGCGATATGTCTTGTTTTATCGCGGCTGTTTGGGTTTGTTATGTTTTAATGATACGTTTATTATCTGTTTTGAATGTCATTTACCACTTGGGTCATGTCTGCGATCATTTGTCGTGCCGAGCCAAAACCACCCACAACGGTGTACCACTCTTGTGGTGCAAGCGGATAGATGAAGCCAAACTCATATGCATTGGTGCGCTGGATGATGGGGTCAGATAACAATGCTTGATAACCGGCGGATGCGGCAACATTGTCTGCCATTTCATTACGGTCTAAGAGGAAGATGATGTCCGGATTCAGTGCCAATACAAATTCTGCACGGGCTTCAAATCCGTGTTGATCGGTGAATGCACCGAGATCGTCGGCCGGATTGGCTGCATTAAAGCCAAACTCTTCATAAACCATGTCCATACGGCTGTTTTCTAAGAACAACGATAAATTGGTTGGTGTGGTCATCATCAAGAAGATGGCGCGTAAATCAGATTGTGATGCGATTTCATGTACATAGGCCATGCCGGCTTCAATTTCTTCGAGTTCGTTCATGATGACATCAGCGATTTGCGGCCAAATTTGTGCCATAACTTCTGCGTTTGCACGCATGTCATTTAACAGATCAGAATCTTGTGCGTTGATGGTCAATCTGATGAATGCAGTGTCTGCATAACGTGCTTCGGTATCGGCGCGGAAGGCTGCATTGTCGTCCGCAGAAAGGCGGTCGCCGGCGGCATTCATGCCGAAGGAACGTGCGCCTAAAATAACAAGTTCCGGCGGTACTAAGTCCAGTACATCCCAGTCTACATAAAAGAGTGTTCCTCCGTTAAAGATACGGATGTCGGGTAAATTGTTAATACCTTGAAGTACCAACGGCAATCCATCCGGATTTGGGATGATTAATGTTTCGATGCCAAATTTTTCAAATCCGATGGTGTACATCATGTCAAGAATCCCATTGTCGTAGATTGCCACGACGGATGGATTTTGTCGTACTTGAACCACATTGCCGTTAAAGTCTGTAACGGTGACCCATTCGCGCGGAACTTCAACAGGCGCTTCTGCGGTGTCTTGTTCCGGGGTCGGGGTTGGCGTGGGTGTTGGCGTTGCTGCCGGTGTTGCAATCGGCGCGGGTTGTGCTGCTGGTGTTGGCTCGTTATTGCTGCATGCTGTGAACGCAAATGCGGTGAGTGCAAAGCATGCTGCGGCTAAAAATAATTTTTTCATGATTATTCCTTTCTTGTTTTGCGTATGGACGCAATTCTTTAATTTATTTGAACGAATCGATAATAATTCGTTACTTACATGTTCTTGTCTGTGCGTTCGTGATCATGGTGACGGTGACGCCGTTTGCTGAGCCTTGTTTTGATGGTTTTGTCTTTGTCGTCATAATACAGACAAACGCTTTTGCCATCATGTTCTGCAATATGGAAGTCATGGTCAAAAACAGGGTTTAATACTTCGGGGCAGATAACATCCCTTGGTGCGCCTTCCATAAACACACGTCCATCTTTCATGGCCACAATATGTCCGGCATAGGCTGCGGCGAAGTTGATGTCATGGAGCACCACCACGATGGTTTTGTCCAGTTCGTCCACGAGCTTTTGTACAATCTTCATCATGTCTACGGAATACTTGATGTCCAAATTGTTCAGCGGTTCATCGAGGAAGATATAGGGGGTGTCCTGTGCCAAAATCATGGCGATGAATGCGCGTTGTCGTTGACCGCCGGAGATTTCGTCTAAATAACTGTCGGTGAGTCCATCCAAGTTCATGTAGGCAATTGCCTCCGCGACTTTTTCATGGTCAATTTCTTTGAGCCGTCCGCCGCAGTGCGGGAAACGTCCGTATTCTACCAAGTCCTTAACGGTGATGCGGATGGACAGTTGGTGTGTTTGTTTTAAAAAGGCCACTTTTTTGGCAAGTTGTGCCGGTTTGATGTAGCGGACATCCGTGCCGTCAAGATACACCGTGCCGCTTTTTGCCGGGATGAGGTTGGTCATGACCGACAACAGCGTTGATTTGCCCGCGCCATTTGCACCCACCAGTGCGGTTATCATGTTCTCCCGCACGGTGAGGTTGATGTCGGTCAAAGTTTCGACGTCTTGATTTTTGCCATACGATTGGCTGATATTTTTTACTTCAATCATTTAAGTTTTGTCTCCTTTACCGGCGAATTTAGTTGATGATCGGATGCATATTATAATCGTTTATTTTCTTTTAAAATGAGATAGAACACATAGACACAGCCGACAAGGTTGATAATGACCGTAACGGGGATTTGCATCTCGAACGCTACACGTACGGCTTCACCAAGCACCAATGCCAATGATGCCATGAGTGCCGAGCCGATAAAGAGCGGCAGATGCTTGTGTGTTTTGAGGATTTCACGCGCGGCATTGACTGCGAGGAGTCCCAAGAATGTGAGTGAACCGATGAGTGCCGTGGCGACCGACATGCCGATGGCAATAAGGACGAGATTGAAAATCATTTCCTTTTCATAGGCGATGCCCAGTGATTTGGACTGTACCGGGCCGAGTGCCATAACATCATACCGGCGGTGCCGGAATAAAGAGAGGAGGACCACCACCGTCATGATCGGCCATGCGATGTGGATGATGGTGGTGTTCATATTGTTGATGTTGACACTGGTGGCGGCTTGTACTTGAAAGAAATCGGATTGGTTCATGATGACCTGTAAGTACCGCGTGCCGGATGAAATAATGCCGGCGAGAACAAGCCCAAACATCAGCAGAAAAATAATATTGTTGCGTCCGCTGCGGAGGATGAAACCGAACATCAACATGGAAACAACGACCATGATGCCCGCAGTGATAAGGTAATTGACAAAGGGATTGGCAAACAGGATGGAGCCGGCACCGAAAATAAATACGAGTGCGGTCTGTGTCCCAACAAATACGGAGTCGAATCCAATCATTGATGGGGTGAGTACACGGCTGTTGACAATGGTTTGAAACGAGAGCGATACCACGGCAATCACGATGGCCGATGTAAACATGGCGATGAGTGCAGGCCATGTACGGCTGAGTATGCTGGCGATGGCTTCCGGTGATACCATGGCGCGGTCAAGACCCATGCGGTCCACACGCAGCCATGTGCGGGAATAAATATACAAGGTTACCGAACCGGCAATGGCAAGAAGCAAGATTGCAAAGACAACAACAATGCGGATGTTTGCCGGTTTTTTAAACCACATGGCAATGCGTTTCATCAATACTGCAATGCGCTTCTTTAATAGGTTATGCGGGTTTTGTACTGTTTTTACGGCTGCGTTTCCCACCATACATCCCCCTTAACAGATAAATCATGAAGATAATGCCGCCCACCACCGAAATGGTGACCGATACATTCATTTCAAACGGAAAGATGACAAGGCGGCTGATGATGTCACACATAAGGACAAAACAGGCACCGAAGAGCATCAAATCCACAATTGATTTTTTCAAATTGTCCCCGAAAATCGTGGTCGTCATGTTTGGAATGATGAGTCCGATAAACGGAAGTGGGCCAACCGCGACGAAGGTTGAGGCTGAAATCAACGAAATGATGATAAGTCCCAAGCCCACGACGCGGTTGTAGTTTAGACCCAAATTTTTTGCAAAATCTGCGCCCAAACCAATAATGCTGAATTTTGTTGAATATATAACCGCGATGATGAGTGGCACCACCACGATATACACCAGTTCAAAGTTGCCGAGTCTGGCAAAACTGCCAAGGTTAAATTGATTGAGGGTTTGCTGTGTTTCTGTTTGAAATGCAAAGGTGGTTGAAATTGCAGAAATGACACCGCCATACATCATGCCGAGCAGCGGTATGTATACTACTTCTTTGATTTTTAAACGGTTAATTACCGCCGTAAACAAAAGCGTTCCGATGAGTGCGAAAACGAACGAAAACGCTGCTTGCACATAACCATTGGTGTGTCCCAAAAAAATGAAAGACAACAGCAAGCCAAGTGCGGCGGCATCGGTGGTGCCTGCGGTGGTGGGGGACATGAATTTGTTGCGCGAGATGGACTGCATGATGAGTCCCGCAACCGACAGTCCTGCGGCGGCTAAGATGACCGCTAAGGTACGCGGAACGCGGCTGTGTAAAAATATGAACCGAGACATTTCATCCCCGGCCAAAAATGTGGACAGGCTTACGTCGGCCATCGATCCTACTTCAAGTGACAGTAAAACAAGGACGATGAACGTGACGATTAATATAATGCGTTTCCAGTGTTTCTGAAGAAAAATCATAGATACTCCTAAATACTGTTGCCAAAGTGGATGTTCATCAGTGTTTATGCGGGTTTTTTATCGGTTAGTCACAACTAACATCATCCCGTAAAAGTGTCGCCTCTATGGGCGACTTCCATATGTTAGCACGGACTAACATCAATGTCAAGCATTTAAATGAAAATTTATGAGTCCGTGCAACAACAGGTTCTTAATTTGTTCTCAATGCCGGTCGTTCGCGCTGTGAACGGCTCGCTCATGCCGCTTAGTCTGGCGTGGTTCGTCTTTTGCCGCTTCGCGTTATACCAACACGATAATCGTAATCATTCATTGCGTTGCCTGTGTTTATCTGATAACAAACCGAAAATGTAACCGCTTGAAGATTTCCGATAAGGTCAAAAAGTCTGCTTGCGGTACTTTCAAAAAAGACTTCGGAAATGCGCTCGGTAATTCCGCCTTGAACATCGCTATGTGGCTCATAAAATACAGTAAGGTTATATTCTCCATAACCAAATCCACCGTGGTCGGCACCAATTTGAATCGCGCGTACTTGCCAGTTGGCGTTTGGCAAATCAAGCGCGAGAACAATAGCATGCGTTTCGTGTGCCGCACCAACATATGGGATCGGACTTGGTTCTGTGAAATTAATATGATTGCTTTCTATCATCACATTGCCACTGCACGCTGTCAAAATATTAAGCAAAAACAGCGTCATTGCTATTAATAAAAATTTCTTCATAGAAGCTCCTTCATAAAAGTTGTGCGCTCCAGTGCTTATTTCGCAAGTATTTGCAATGCAAATTTTCTTGCACCAACAATTGCGGATTCCGCTTGAAATGAAGCCAAATTATCTTCATCACGAACGGCATACATACCAAGATACGGCAATCTCGAATGCGTACACCAGCGGCGAATCGCTTCATCGAGTAAATCTGCACCATAGTTTATCTCATAACCACAAGTAGCAATGAGTGCAAATGATTGGTTTTTGTTAAGACTGTTGTGTGGTGTGCCGCCGTAGAATTTACCAAGCCCAAACATTCTATCCATAACTGCCTTCATTTCCGCAGTGGCTTGCCATGTGTATATTGGTGTCGCAAACACAAGAACATCCGCCAACAAAATCTGCTCAATAATTTCTTCCATATCATCATTTTTTTGGCTGCATCCATATTCGTCAGCTTTTCCTTGCAGTGATAGCACCCCAAGCACGGTGCGATATTTTTATCATGCAAGGTGATATACCGGACCTCGGCCTTGTTTTGTTTAAGTTCATCAATAAATGGCTTGCACAATTCGGCAGTGTTGCCATTTGGTCGTGGACTTCCCATAAGTACACAAACGCGCATCTTATTTATCCTCCGCAATGTTTTTATGTTCACCATCAATTTTCTTAGAAAGAACTTCGCCAAGCAAATTTCCTAACTGCACAAACTCTTTATCCAAGCCATAATTCAACAATACAACATACGCACATTTATACTCCTTGCTTATCATAAGCCACGTAAGAGGTGTGCTTGTTTGCCCTGTGTGAAAAATCATGCTGTTGTTTCCTTTAATCATGTGCCAAGCAAGCCCCATGTCATAAGTCTTCGACTCGGTATATTTTTGATGGCATAGTGCCAAGTAGGGTGGTTCTTCATTCATGTTGAGTTTGGCATAAGTTAATAAATCTTCAGCGGTTGCACTTATATCTCCGCAAGGCGCGGCAAAATCTTTTGTTTCAAACCAATGGCCTACATTTTTATTATTCCAGTTGTATGCAGGAATGTTCCCTTGTCTTATTCCTGTGTAACTGTTTGACATGCCAAGGTCATTTAATAAAAAATCATCCATCGTTTTCCAATATCCTTGACCGGAGGCTACACCGATTGCATAACCCAAAAGTGCATAATTGAAATTGGAATAATTCCATTTATAATCCTTATCTGCTACTAAGTTTTTGCGGACTATTCGTATCATTTCTTCCACGCTCAAATTGTATGGATTATAGCCGCCGCCGATGCCAAAACTCTCTTTGACCTCATCCACGAAAATCTTCATTATGGCGTTTGCACCCAGCCGCGTAGCGTACCCCGATGTGTGCGCGGCAAGGCGCTTTAATGTTGGGTAATATCTGCCGCTGTCCAAGCCACTTATATATTTTGATATAGAATCATCAAGTGACATTTTTCCTTCGTGCACAAATTTTGCAAGCAAAGATGCAACGAATGTTTTCGTCACAGAGCCGATTGGGTAAACATAGCTTTCATTTGAAGTTTCGCCGGTTTCGTCAAAAATATGAATTGCATTTTTACCATCCATGTGCATGCCGATGGTTAGCTTGATGTGCTTTTTGCCCTTGCACATTTTTTTGATTAAATCTTGTACGCGTGCATCAAATATAAGCATTACGAAAGTCTCCGTCCATCACGTAAATCATTTTTATTTAGATGTTCATAATCAAAACAAGAACACATCCTTCGATTGACATCACCGGAATAAAAAATGACAGCAGCATATGACTTGGCTTATTTTATTGTCTGCCAATATTCTTGTAATCATGTCCTATATGATGCGTTTATGATTTTAAATCACACCATCACGTTTCCCACGGAATCAATCGGTCGGACAGTGCCACGTCTTGATCGGATATGATGAGCCCTGCTTGATGTGATTTGATGGCATGGATAATGTCATGAATCGACTGCGCTTTTTCATTCAAGCAGATGCCGCTGACAATGTCCAAGTGTTCTGAATGCGAATCGCTTCCGGACTGCATGGCGAGGTGATGTTTTTTTGCGAAGTCATACGCTTTCTGATTTGTATGTTTTTGATCCGATGCATTGTATACTTCAATACCGTCCAGTAAGCTTGCATCCACCGCGCCGGGATTTTCAATCCACACGGCTTCACGGAAGGGATGTGCCTGACACAAATAACCGCCGGCTTCACGCACTGCTTTTGAATAAGCGTCAATGGGCATGGTGCGGAGCATCTCCGGATGTTTTATAAGAAAATCCAGTCCCAAACCATAGGTGAGAAAATCATGGCCATCCACTGCATATTCCCAGCCGAAAAATACATCCAAACCGATTTTATCCCCCTCATTCTTTGCCATATCATACCCGGACATGAAAAATTCCATTAATTTTTGATGGCTCATTTTGCCGGGTTGATGGGCGTGCCCATTTAAAAAATGATCGGTAACAATGACACCGGTATACCCGCGTGCTTTATAGGCACGGACTTGCTCCTGCGGCGTTGCCGTGCCGCATTTGGATACTTGCGATGTATGCATGTGGGTTTCGTATAAAAACATTTTAAAACTCCATTCTGACAGTTATTGTACGTCCATGACGAATTGTTGTATAATGAGCGTGAAACATTTACAAAGCAAATTTTTTTAGCCTCCGGGCGAAATCATGCAAACACCCATTGGCGCAAACGTTGTTTGCGGGGAAGAAAAGGAGCCTACATATGAACTTTTTTAACGCAGTAGAAAAACGATATTCTCACAAAGAAAGATTCCTTCCGGATGAAGTACCTCCGGGCGTTCTTGAAAGCATTGCCACTGCGGGCATCAAAGCGCCCACCGGCGCAAACCGTCAATTGGTTCATTTGGTGATATTGCCTGACCGCAGCGCGATTGATCCGCTGTGTGCGCTGGCACCGACCTCCGGCATGCTGACGACACCCGCGGCCATTGCCGTATTGACAGACAATCGCTTGACACCAAAAGGTCATGTTAATTTTGAAAAAGAGGATTATTCTGCGGCAGTAACACAGATGCTGCTTGCCGCCACTGCGTTTGGTTACACGTCGCTGTGGCTTGACAGTCCGTATTGGGATCCGGAAGTAAACAAGAAGGCTTGTGCTGTCTTGGGTGCGGATGAGCATTATCATCTGTGGGCAGTGTTGCCCATCGGATTGCCGGATGGCAGCGGAACACGCCGTGAAAAATTCCCATATGAATCCCGCGTGTTTTACCGCCGTTTTGATGCCCCTGCCAAGCGGCATTCTGATGAAATGGACGTCATCTAATTTTATACCAATATAAACAGCATCCGCAATGCATGCATCATGTGTTGCGGATTTTTTATATTTGCGCGGTTATTGCGGTTTGTAAATTTTATAATTGCCGCTCAGTGCTAAAAATGCAAAGAGATACAAACAATTGTCATAATAACGGCGGTCACCGGTGCGCGGCGGGGTGCGCCAGAATTTTTCGATGGCGGCGCGTTTGTATTCGCCTTTCGCCGCTAAAGACGCCTGCGCATTGGTTGCAATGATTGCGACCGGATGCAGTGCCTTGGTGCACGGTACGATGCGCCCGTCCAGTTCATAAACCATGTCGTCATTGCCGGCAACGGTGTCAAAGAAAAAGTTTTGAATGTTGTCTGCGATGGTGGTTAGATATTCATCTTCGTTATTTGCAAACCATTCATAATTAAGCCCGATATTTGCCGCAACACGGTATGCATCAGAATAATATAAATGGCGGTTGTTTTTGTGTTGGTTGGGTGTGCCGTCATAAAATGCGTATTCCGGCGCAAGTCCGGTTACCGGATGGCATGCACTTTTAATGTGATCGCGTGATGCTTGTGCTGCCGCTTTCCAAAAGGTGCGGTCTTCCTCATTTGACCACAACGCAAAGAGTTCGTAAAAATGCGGCAAGTGATAGGATGTGTCGGTGAAGTCACAGTTGGGCACAAATTTAATTTGTTTGGTTTGCGGATCCCACATGGGGTCTCCGTCACCATCATATCGTGGTTTGTGGATGCAGTCGGACAGCAAATCCCGTGCTTCTTGACTGTATTTGAAGATACCCTCGCCATCACCCCAGCGGTGTGATGCAAAAAAGAGCGCAAGTGCAAAGTATTCTTCACCGTCCGGTGCGGGACCTTGGGCATTTTTCGTGCCGTCTCGTGCGCAAGACCATGCAAAATAACCGCGATTACCACCCTCGGTCTGATACATGTAGGTCTTTGCCCATTTCCATGTGCGGTCAAAGTCTTCTTTCATATTAAGCTGTACAAACGCCATCATGATATAACTCATGCCTTCGGTACGCACATCATTATTGCCGGTGTCAACGATGTATCCCAAATCCGCACCTTCTCGAAAATAAAAGCGGTTTTCCGGAGATTCAGTGATTTCATACATCAGCTCATGCAGCCGTGCATCAATCTCTTCTTGCGCGTATCCGCATTTTGAAAACAAATTGGTATAGGTGTCTGTATAAAATGCATTTGGCATAAAACAAGCTCCTTTTTTGTATTGTGTATTTTTTATAACGTATAATGACATTCTATCATTTAATCCGTCGTTTATACATAAAAAATAAAAAATCTAAAAAACGCTTGACGATATGAATATATATTGTATAATTATTCATGTGAATGAATAAAACGTGCGCAGAGTGAATATCCATGAATATTGCAACCGTGACACGCAAATAATCTTAGAGGTGACGTGTGACCGCAATATGGCAAGAAATCTTATGGGTTTTTGAAGGCAACCGAATGCAGTTGTTGATGCAAGGTCTGCTTGCAACCGTACAAATTACGGCGGGTGCGATTACCATTGGTCTGATTCTGGGCTGCATTGTTGCGTATCTAAAGATGTCAAAAATCAAGATATTCAAAGCCATCGCATTTGTTTATCTCGGTGTCATCCGCGGCACACCTGCGGTGATTCAGCTTATCATCATTGCCGGGTTAATGTTTGCCGGGTTTCGGGGCAACCGTATATGGATTGGTATTGTCGGGCTCGGGATCAACTCCGGTGCGTATGTTGCAGAACTGATTCGTGCCGGCATTATGTCCATCGACAAAGGACAATCTGAAGCCGGTGCATCGCTCGGATTTAACCGTCTTCAAACCATGGTTTTTATCGTAATGCCACAAGCGATTAAAAACATTCTGCCTGCATTCATCAATGAATTCATCGTACTGGTTAAAGAAACCGCCATTGTGGGATGGGTTGCTGTATCCGACTTAACCCGTCTTGCCGATCAACTCATGGCACGTTCATTTAGACTGACCCCCATTTATACTGCGGCTGTTATGTACCTCATTTTGATTTCGCTGTTAACATTTTTACTGGGGCTTGTGGAAAAACGCATACGTGCATCTGATGAAAAGGACAATGAAGAGGTGGCAAAATGATTAAAATAAACAATCTTCATGTGTCTTTTGGAAAACTCCATGTTCTCAAAGGAATTAATGAACACATCGACAAAGGTGAAAAAGTGGTGGTGATCGGGCCGTCCGGTTCCGGAAAATCGACCTTTCTCCGTTCGCTAAACTTACTGGAGACCCCGCAAAAAGGTGAAATTTTCATCGACGGTGAAAACATTTTGGAAAAAAAAGTGAACATCAATAAAGTTCGGCAAAAACTTGGCATGGTGTTCCAACAATTTCATCTGTTTCCGCATTTGACTGTTTTGGAAAACATTACATTGGCACCGAGAAAACTCAGAAAAATGTCCACAGACGATGCCAATGTATTGGCAATGCAGCTTTTAAATAAAGTAGGGCTCTCTGAAAAAGTCAATGTGTATCCGGGTAAACTCTCCGGCGGACAAAAACAACGTGCCGCCATCGCCAGAGCGCTTGCAATGGAACCTGAAATTATGCTCTTTGATGAACCAACCTCGGCACTGGATCCGGAAATGGTTGGGGAAGTGCTTCAAGTCATGAAGGATTTGGCAAAAGAAGGCATGACCATGGTGGTGGTCACGCATGAAATGGGTTTCGCAAAAGAAGTTGGAAACCGTGTACTCTTTATGGATGAAGGCATTATCGTAGAGCAAGGCACACCGGAAGCAATTTTTGGCAATCCGCAGCAAGAACGCACACAAGCATTTCTAAACAAGATATTAACTCATTGAGTTTATATAAACATAAAAAATGAAAGAGGTTTATCACATGAAAAAGTACTTAATTATCTTACTCGCACTCAGCTTGCTGGGTGCCATCGCACTTACCGGTTGTTCTCAAGACGAAGAATCAGAGCGTCCGACACTTGTCATGGGTACATCTGCAGGATTCCCTCCGTTTGAATTTATCGCCAGTGCCGGCAATGAAGTCATTGGACAATATGCCGGTATTGATTTAAGATTGGTGCGCCGTATTGCCGAAGAACTTGGTTATGATATCGAAGTTAGAGATATGGCATTTGGCGGACTCATCGCATCATTGCAAAACAGAGAAATTGATTTCATCGCAGCGGCGATGACCATCAGACCGGATCGTGCCGAAATGGTAAACTTCAGCGTGCCATACTTTGACGCAAGACAAACCATCATCATCAATGCCGGCAACACCGCAATTACATCAGTGTCTGACCTTGAGGGCAAAACAGTCGGTGTACAGTTTGCAACCACCGCAGAATTGGCGATGACCGACGATGATGTCCCATACGATATTGATGTGGTTAGTTTCAACCAACCTGCGGTTGCAATGGTTGATTTGTTAAACGGAACCATTGACGCGGTCGTGGTTGACGCACCGGTTGCACGCGGATTCCAGCGTGTACACGGTGATGCCATCGTTCTGCTTACCGACGAAGATTTCTTTGGTCCTGAGCAATTTGGTATGGCATTTAATCTCGCCGACACAGAACTGCTTGCACGTTTCAACGAAGTGCTCACCAGACTCATCGCAGAAGGTTATGTTGATGAATTATACGACCATTATGCCGCATATTTTGAGGCACAAAACTAAACTTGGTTTTTCTCCTTTTAGACATACAAAAATTGGACCTTTGTGCAGGTCCTTTTTTTGTGGGTTTATGGTTTTTTTGTTAGGGTGGGTTGCAATTGTTTGTTATCAACAAACAATTCGCATTTCATTGTCATTCCGCCAACAATGATTGCTTTAACATCCTCGCCGGTTTTTAATTTACCATGAAGTTCTACTTTATTAAGTTTTACTTTTTGATTTTCGTCCACCAAGATGTCATCAATGTATAAACGTTCTACCAATCCGGCGGTGATTTCAATACGGTTGTCGCCATGTTTGAAGACCCATTCATAATAAACAGTATCTTTGCCTTTTTTAATAAGATTGCCAATGCTGCTTGCAACAGATGCACTGACGCACGCGACAGCGATCAGTACAATGATTTGTGTGGTGGTCATGTCAATGTCCAATAAAATGATGACAAGGCTCATCGCAACGCCAACAATGATACCTTCAAGAAATGATACAATGAAATCTTTCATAAAAAACACCTTTCTGTTATGCTTTTTTTATAATTGTGATGTTCGTGAAGATTTAAAACACTACGAATATGAACACAGCGTGTGCATACCGTAAAAATAAACTTTGGCTTCATTTCGGTTCATGGGCTTTGTGTAAATGCATCACGGGTCACTGTGTATGCGGTAAATAATGCCGGCATCGCTTACAAGCCGCAACAGTTTCATTTTTGTGTAAAGCCGCTTCATGATTGGTGTTCTGCTCATTGGACAGGCTTATGTCTATGTTAATTTCTCCTGCACTTTCATATAAAACGAGCATGTTTAATTTGCTCTGAGCAAAAGGGTTAATGTCAATATATTCATCAACCACTCCGCTCAAATTAATGGTTCTTTCTTGTTCATCTTGTGTGATTACAAGATACGCTTCTCCTTGCTTGTTTTTGCTTGTAACTCGTAGGCACATAACAGTCACCTCCTTTGGCGGTTGCGATGTTATTATATTAAAGTCTCATTGAAAATATGCCAATGACATGATTTTTCATGCGGGGGTAGATTTATGCTTGAACGAACAATCGCTTTGAAATTCTTGATTTATTAGATTTTACGCTGTTTGTAAATTGATAAATTCATATAATTAGGCCTTGTTGTTAAATAATTTTGCAAAATTTTTATAAATTTATTAGAATTTGCTTATATTAAAGAATGTTTATGAAAAAACAAATCATCAAGTGTTATGACGGATGTGATTTCTGCACTGTATATGTTGTCTTTTAGGCCGAATGTTGTAATCATCGTGGTTAGTGTCTTACCGCCTATGTAAAATATAAATCAACTCATTAAAACGAATTTGGAACTTGCAGGACATGATTGTGTGCGGGTCTATGATTGCGAAGCCGTATTTGTTGAAACATCGCGGCATCAAATACAGATGTTATATTACGCAATGTGATGATTAAAGGACGTCTGAATGTTCTTGGCTCCGGCAATGATGTCACGATGGAAAATGTTAATATTGATGTCAATAATATTTGCATGCTGTAAGTGTTTGAATACAAAACAAGACCGACCTAGGCTTTTTAGATTGCGTGATGAGCATTCTTGATGTACAATAGTGAAAATTTGTCGCGGAGGCGGATGTATATGGTGAAGTGGATATGGGTATGTATGCTGGTTTGCTTGATGGTTTTGTCGGCATGCTCCGGCAATGGCGAAACGGCGGTGCCGGAAAGACCGGTGGCTCCGGTGGGTTCAATACTGTATGAACAAAATGAAACAGCGATAGATGTTGTGACGGTTTCTGCATATCGTGCAATTGAGCGGCTGGAGAGTTTGCATCTCCGTTTTCCGGTGGCGCGAGAGGAGCAGGGTACAATGATCACCGGTGGTGTGCTGCACATTCCGGTGTACGACATGCCCGGACGCATTCCGCCGGATCCGGGTTTGACCGGATTGTTGCATCCTTTGCTGACGTTTAGTGATGCGGATGTGCTGGTCGGTTCGGTCATTAATCCGTCACTCATTGCAATCGCCGATGATGGACGGATGATCTTGGGCGATAACCACAATGGTCCGGTCATTGTCACCGCAGATGTTGAAGCACGTACATTGACATTCACCATGCGTGAGGGGGTGCATATCTTTTGGCATGATGGCGAAGAACTCACGATGGACGATTTAAAATATGCTTTTGAATTTATGCTGCATCCCAATTTTCATTCAGACAATCGGGGGACATCGCACATTTTAAATATTATCGGTGCAGAAGAATTTCAACAAGGCATCACGGCCAACATTTATGGCTTGCAGCTCAGTGAGGATGAGCGTACACTCACCTTACATTTTCATCATATGTCGAACACATTGATGTATCAAGGCCGTATACTTTTGGGCATACCATTGCCGCGTCACCATTTTGCAGGCATCGCTTTTGAGGATATCCCTACGCATCCCAATTCACGGGAAAATATTTTGGGCTTCGGTCCGTTTAAATTTTACCGATTTGATCAAGGCACAGAATTCATAACGATTCCGCACAGTCTGGTGCGTGGCTTTGCAACCGATTCACTGATTGAACTGGTGGTGAACCCCAATTATTGGCAAGGGATGCCCAATTTGGACGGTGTTATCTTTCATTTTGTACCCCAAGGTGTGGATGGTTTGACCATGCTTCAAAACGGTCACCTTGATATGCTGCGCATCAGCAATGAAACATATTTTGATTTATCCACACATGATGATTTGAATTTTTTAGGACATGTATCTCCGAATAATATTTTATATCATTTTAATTTGGGCGTTATGTTTCAATACGATCCGCGCTTTAATGATTCGACCGAGATGTATTTAGTACTGCGTGATGATGAACATCCCATCACCGATCCCGCCTTTCGGCGCGCAATCGCACTCGCTTTTGATGCGCAAGCCGAAGCGGACTTTAACAATCATCCGTTTTCTGTGCCGGCGACATCAATAAACAATCCCCACAATGCCTCACGTTGGATCAATCCGGAGTCATCCGGTCTCGGCGCTTTTAATCTTGATTTGGCGAATGACATTTTGGATGCGGCTGGTTATGAGTGGGGTGCCAATGGATTTCGGCTGGATTTAAACGGCGACCCGTTTTATGTCACCATGAACTTTGGGAATGTCGCACGGCGCCCGCTGTACGAGAAGCATAAAGCAAACATGGCGGCCATTGGTGTGGATTTCCGGTTTTGGCGCGGGTTTGGTTCTTGGCCCGGTGATGAAGTGCTTTTTCAGCGTACCAACCGCCCATCACCCAATTCGGATTTACACATCATCAATGCATGGTCAAAATCCGCACTCGGCGCACCCGGTCCGAATGGTGTTTGGTGGCCGGATTCCGAAATAAACTTCAGTGCCTTTGCCCATGATGATTTGACGCAAATTATAGAAGATTTGAACTCCGTTTATGCATGGGATGAGGACTTTCACGCGGATGCATTATACCGATGGGATGCATTATTTAACGAATACGCACCGGCGATTTTAACCAATTGGCACATCTCGTTGACGGTGGTGAACAACCGCGTGGTGAACTGGACACTGGATCGCGGACGTTATACCGATACGGCACTTCAGTGGCATTTGTTGGGGGTCACACATTAAAAATCATCGGTTGAAGTTGCTTGATGCATTGTATGCTACTATGGCAGCATTGCCCATACTTGTTCGGGTGATACTCCGTTTGCACTAATTCGGATTAGAACGTCACCGTACAATACACCAAAACTCATGATGTGCCAGCCTGCGCTTTCACCATGGCCGGCTTCACCCCATTGTGCTCTTGCTTGCACGATTTCGAGCGACATTTCTTCCGCAAAGAACACGGGACTTCTGAGATAATCAATGATTTCACTTGGCACAGAATCCATCCACGGTATTGAGTAAAGCGATACATCAAATTTGTGGCGGTCATTTACCGAAACAATGCGTTCACGGTCAAATTCGTGCGGTTCTGTTACCGTCCAAAAGATGTTATCAAATGTGGGAAACCTATGCCAGTTTGCACGAATGGAATTATCCCATTGGTTCAGCGTTCTTCTTCCGCTGTCAAAGACAAAGTTTTGCGGAATAGTTACAGGCATAAACGCACCAAAATCGGGGTCAGTTCGTGCTTGTTCAAACGTCATTTCCTCATTTCGGAGTTCCGGCACAACGGGGTCAGCGAGCACACTCCAATCGGGCGCACCTCCGTAAATTATTTGATTGACAAGTGCCGTCAGCTGCTCTTTTGCCACTTCACGGTCGTAATCAAAATACCGAACATTGTAGCCGATGTTGCCAAGTACAAATTCCGCACGAACCGCATACAGGGGATATGCTTCGCTCATGATTGCGGTAACTTCAATGCCATGAACATAGGAAATTTGCAAATCCGTAGGTTTAGAGATCGGATCTATAAAAGATGTAACACCCTCTACCGCAGTAACGGATGCTTGTCCATTTTGGTCATGCGCGGACACTTCGATTAAGCCTGAAAAATATTCTCCGCGCGCAAGCCAAAACCATGCGGTTGCTTCAAAGCGAGTACGGTCAAGCGTGGGAAAAATTGCATTAAACTGCTCATCCGTGAGGTCGTGGGCAAAATCTGGCATCACGCGAGAGGCACTCATTTCATTTTGTATGTCGTTGAAATTAAGCGCATATATAAAGAATTGCAATTCGGACTGTTGCGTTTCGTTGGTTATATCAATGAACAAATCAACTTCGCCTAAATCAAAGTAGTGGTAAAAAGTCATCTTCAACGATTTCATGAGCAGATGTCCTCTATCACTGTACATGTAAGGTGCAAATTCATTTGATAATGTGAGCTGAAAAACGGCATAATCACCCATGATGACACCGACAACAGAATCGGGACTTGACGGGTCGCCATGCTGAAAATGTGTCATCTCCCGATCAAGTAGGCTGCGCACAACAGACACATCCCGAACATCATTAAGTTCTGCCCATTTCTCAAAAACATCTTGAGGTGTAAAACGAAGCATAACACTTTCAAAAGAAATAACACCTTGTTCTGTAACGTAAAAAATGTCAAGGTAGTCATACATATATGCCACTTGCAATTTTTCATTGCTCCATATACCGTAATGTCCGTTTGACAGGTTGAGGTTTCTAAATGCAAAAGTACCTGTGAAGACAACCAACACGAGACAAGCCGCGGCGACTACATACTGCATAATATGCTGTTTTTGGCAAACCGGTTTTGGGTTTTTCATGACGCTTTGCATAATTTTATCATGCAAAAGTGGGTCAACGGTTCGCGCATTCATATAATCCTTGTATCCCTTCATATAGATTCTCCTTCCAAAAAGTCTTTAAGTTTTCGTCTTGCGCGGGTAAGATGTTGCCGCACTGTTGATTCTTTTTGCGCTATTATTTCCGATATTTCTTTTGTTGAATAACCTTCATAATAATATAGGTGAATAACCACTCTGTATTTTGAGGGCAGCGCGAGAACCGCTTGCATGGTGCTGTGTTGTTCTGCTTCTGGCGCATGGTGTGTGTCCAAAAGCGGAACGGATTTTTTCCACCAATGCGCACGCAAATAATTTTTACAAAGGTTTACCGTAACTTTTATCAGCCATGCCGTTTCATGGTTGGATGATTCAAAATTCGGTTGTTTCTGAAACAACTTTACGAAAACTTCCTGTACAACATCTTCCGCATCTGCATTGTTGCCAACAACGGCAAGGGCTGTTCGAAATAATTTATCTTCGTATTGCTTTACTTTTTCCTCTATCCAATCACCCGGCCGGTTGGATTGATTGTTCACGATGCTCACTCCCTTCACCTTATATACACATTTCAAAGTCAAAATGCGACATCGTTTTTAAAAATATTTTTATTTCCCCAATGATAGACGGTATTAAAAGCATTATAATTCCGTACGATATATGCCACAAGGAAAATCAAATATGCTTTGCGCACGGATAAAAGCAATGACGCAAAAAATTTATTGACAGTATCTGTAAATATCGTTACAATATATATCTAAACGATATATGATTTAGCTGAAGCATTTGTGAAACAAATCTTCAGACCCGGCGAATATTGCTTATTCTTTGACAAACTTGACCGCTTGGTCAAACACCGGTTTACCGCGACCAAACCAATTTTTTAACACCAACGAAGGAGGCATGAAATAAATATGATTGAACATGTGATTACCGGGATGGTGCTGCACAAACCATTGACCGGATATGAACTTAAAAAAGAAGTCGAATCAGGCATCGGAAACTTTTATAAAGCCAGCTACGGCAGTTTATACCCCGCACTTAAAAAATTAACGGACAAAGGTTATGTAACTTTGACAGAGCAAACACAAGTTGCGCGGTTAAAAAAATATTACATGGCAACGGAAGCGGGCAAGACGGCATTCTTAGAATGGCTCATGGCACCTGTGGACATTGGTTCCGGTACGGCTGCCATATTGGCGAAAATTTATTTCTTTGGTGAATTGCCGAAAACAATGCGCAATCAAAAGATACAAGAGTACGAGTCGGCGGTTCAAACGGTGCTTGACCAATACAAAAACATGGAAGCACAATTGGCTGACACAATAAAAAATGATCGCGATTATTTTGAATTATCAACACTGTATTATGGATTGCAACATACACAGGGTCTGTTGCGCTGGCTCAAATACATTAAAACGCAAGAATCACTCACGGCATTTTTACAAGAAAATTAAAACCATGGAGGTATCATCATGCATCAGCTAAGTCCCCAAATGCAAGCATTTATAAAATCATCATGTCAGAACAAAACACATATGAAGCTCACCGTCGGTACATTGATTGACGGCGAAAGAACCATTCAAGTCTTTAATGATACGGGTGAAATACCCAATAACAACGATGTTTATGAGATTGGTTCGATCACAAAGACATTTACCACTTCTTTACTTGCAAAGTATGTTTACGAAGGCAAGATGTCGCTGGATGATTCCATTTCAAGATATGTAGACGGGTTGGGGGATGGTTATTATCCAACCCTATTGCGGCTTGCCACCCATCAAGCCGGGTATGGATATTTACCGGCTACGATAAAAGATGGTATTAAAATGATCTTGCTTGCGCCATTATTGGGAAGCCGAAACGGCGGTATTATGCCGGATGGTTTAAAAGTCGACGAAACGCGCATGAAAAAATTGTTGCTTGAAAATAAAAAAGAGGATAAAGATTATCCGTGGGCATATTCAAATTTTGGCATGGGGTTATTAGGGTATGCCATCGGCCAAGTTTCGGGCAAGGGTTATTTTGACACAATGGATGAATTTTTAGCACAGGAACTTAACATGCCAAATAGTTATACGCGTACTAATCCAAACAAAAATTTGCACGGATATAACAAGAAAAACAAAGACATCGGCAACTGGGATTTTGGAAATACAATCATGGCAAGCGCAGGAGACATCAGTGCTACGGCTGAGGATATGCTCCAATATGCTGAGCTGCACATGAACGAGACGATGCCGTACCTCTCATTAACACATCAAAAACACACAACAGTACGGAAAGGTCTTTCATGTTCCGGGCTGGCGTGGATTATGATGGGAGACAACAACCAAATCATCATGCACAACGGAGGCACCGGTGCATTTGATTCTTTGCTTATGATTGATAAACAAAAAAAGGTGGCATATGTTGTCCTGTCGAATTATCTAATCAATGCGGGTAAACTATTTAAAACAGTGTTGGATGATTTGAAAAAGTTTTAAATTGTAGCGGTTCATCAATGATGCATTTGTGCTTGCACCAGTTGGTGATAATCCCCTTGTTTCGCCATCAATTCATCATGGGTGCCGCGTTCGGTGATGTTGCCTTTGTCCACATACATGATGATGTCGGAATTTTTGATCGTAGAAAGTCTGTGCGCAATGATAAACGAAGTCCTGCCTTTGAGCAGGCGGCTGAGCCCTTCTTGAAGGGCTTTTTCTGTGCGGGTATCAATATTGGAGGTGGCTTCATCGAGAATAAGAATGCGCGGGTCGGCAAGCAAAGCGCGCGCGAAGGAGATGAGTTGCCGCTGCCCAACGGACAGTCTGCTGCCGCGTTCATTTACTTCGGTGTCATAACCTTTATCCATTTCCATGATGAACTCATGCGCACAAACTGTTTTGGCGGCATTCATGACGTCTTCATCGCTGGCATCCAAGCGAGCATAGCGGATGTTGTCCATGATGGTACCTGAAAATAAAAACGAATCTTGAAGCATGATGCCCATTTGCGAACGCAAGGATGCCAGTTTTGCATTGCTGATGTCAAAGTCATCAATGCATACCGCGCCTGAATTTAATTCATAAAAACGGCTGATGAGGTTGACCACTGTGGTCTTTCCGGCACCGGTTGGCCCCACCAGCGCCACTGCGCTGCCGGCTTTACAATCAAAATTAACCTTATTTAAAATGATTTGTCCTTCATCATAACCAAAAACCACGTCTTTAAAGGCCACATCGCCGCGCACATGCGGCAAGTCAACGGCATCCGGTTTGTCTTTCACCAACACCGGTTCATCAATGGTTTCAAAAATGAGTTCAAGGTTGGCCATGTTGGTTACCAGTGTGTTGTAGAAGTTCGCAATATTATTGATGGGCATCCAAAAACGCCAAATATATGCCACAAAAGCAACCAATACCCCAACAGTTAGGGTTTCATTGGCAATCATGCTGACGGAAATAATATATAAAAACGCCACGCCAAAAGAGCCGATATTCTCCACACTGGGCCACATGAGGAACATGACTTTGACACCGTGCATCCACGATTTTTGTACATTGCCGGACACCTGTGCAAACGTTTCCTCATTTTCTTTTTCGCGGGAGAACGACTGTGTGATTTTGACACCCGCAATGCTTTCATGGATGTATGCGTTGAGGTTGGACTGCTTTGCGCTAAAGATTTGCCACGCACGGCGGTTTTTGATGCGGATGAAAAAAGTTGCAAGCACCAAGAACGGCACACCCGCCATCGCCACTAAGGTCAATTGCGGATTAATCATCAGCATGATAACAACGATGACCACGAGTGAAAAGAGGTCGGTGATGACATTGATGAGTCCATTGGAGAGCATGTCACTGAGCGAATTAATATAGTTGACCGTGCGCACGAGGATTTTACCATGCGGGCGGCTGTCAAAAAAACTAAAGGGGAGCTCCTGTATGTGTGTGAAAATTTCTGTACGCAGATCCCGGATGATGCCCTGTCCGACCTTTGCCATTGCATCCATGCGGTAGCGCATGAAAAAAATATTTGCGGCGATGGTCAGCAGCATGAAGCCCGCAATCAAAAGCACCAACGGCACATCATGATTGGGGATGGCGTTGTCCATGACAATCATCGTCAGCCATGGTGCCAAAAGTCCAAGCGCACTGGAGATGACGGTAAAGGTTAATGTAATGATAAAATTGCGCTGATACGGGATGACGTATTTTTTTAAGCGCATAACCTTCTTCATGTTAAATTTATTGTCTTGGCTGACAACTTCGTCTGTTCGGAAGGTATTGCGCGCCATTATTCAAACCCTCCCATGTCTTCATTTTGCTCAATATTGTTTTGATCGCGGTACATTTGCGCATAATATCCATGCCGCTGCATCAGATCATCATGGGTGCCGCGTTCGATAATTTCGCCATGTTCCAGCACCAAGATTAAATCCGCATTTTGTACCGATGACAATCGGTGCGCAACAATAAACGTCGTGCGTGCTGTGCCGCTCTTAATCACTTTTTCTGCGAGCGCGGCTTGGATGCGATGTTCGGTTTCCATATCCACTGCGCTGGTCACATCGTCTAAGATTAAAATGGACGGTTCCATCGCCACGGCACGCGCCAAGGAAATCCGCTGTTTTTGTCCGCCGGAGAGTCCCACACCGCGTTCACCCACGATGGTGTCATAACCTTCAGACATCTTGCGGATAAATTCATCCGCGTCAGCAATTTGTGCCGCTTCATATACTTTTTCCATCGGTGCACTGGGCACACCAAAGGCAATATTGCCTTCGGCGGTATCAGAATACAAAAACACATCCTGCATCGCATACGCAATGTTGCCGCGCAAGGATTTTAAATCATAATCTTTTACATTTACATGATCCACAAGCACATCACCTTGATTGGCATCATAAAAACGGCTGATGAGTGCCATGAGGGTGGTTTTTCCGGAACCGGTGCCGCCCACAATGCCAACGGTTTGTCCCGGCCGGACTTCAAAATTTATATTTTTAAGAACCATTTGTTCATAATCATAACTAAAGTCTACATTGCGAAAAGTCACAGCACCCTGTAAATGATCCTTTATAATCGGTTCTTCCGGCGATTCAATAAAGATGGGTTGGCGCATCATTTCATATACTTTGTCCAGTGATGTACCTGCATTTTGCACATCATTGACCACCCATGTAAACATGCGGGTGGGGTTGTTGATCATCCATAAATAACCGCTGATGGTAATCATCTGCCACAATTCCAAACGGCCGCCGATGACCATCAATCCGCCGGCCAACAATAAAATCCACGGCAAAAGTGCCGCACATGTTTCCATGATGGGAAAAAATTTGATGCGCACGCGTGCCGCCGTCATGTTTGCATTGTAAAAGGCTTGGTTTACTTCAGAAAATTTTTCGATTTCATACGCTTCTTTGGTGAATGCTTTTACCACACGGTTGCCGCCGATGTTTTCGCTGCACACGGAGTTGAGGTTTGAAAATTGTTCGCGTATTTCTTTAAATGCGGGACGAATGGCTTTTGATTGTTTGAGCGCCGCCCAAATAACCACCGGTGTCGTCACAAGCAGCATCAAGGTCAGCGGAATATTAATCACACCCATTGCCACAATCGCCGCAAAATAAAGCAGCACGTTTTCGGGGATGGCATAGGTATCAAATGCCAAAAAGTGACGAATCGCATCAAGGTCTCCCGTCATGCGGCTCATCGTATCACCCACGCGGTTTTTATCAAACCATGGGAAATTTTGAATGTGAAGTTTGTGATATACATCACGGCGCAGTTCAAACAGGATTTGTTGCGAGGTGCTTTCATATAGTATGAGAAAAAAATAACGCATAATGCTGCGAAACAGCGTAACGCCCACCATGATGGTAAGAAAACGCGGCAGCATGTCGTGTTGTCCGCCTTGAATGACATCCGCCACAATGCGACCTGCCACCCAAGGATTGATCAGCATGAGCAAGATGTTGATAATGTTGATACACTGACCAAAAATGAACCGCCATTTATACTTGGTCACATAGGGCATGCCCCAACGAATCGCCTGCATATGGTCCGCCTTTCTATTTCGTTTTATTATAGACTGTTTTATATAAAATGTCATGTTTGCGGAATTTTTTTACATTTTTTAATGAATCTGTTATATTGGTGAAAACATGTTAAAGGAGCGAAGCCATATGTTAGAAATCCCGGAAGCCATCACCATGACCCATCAATTAAAAAACACAGTTATTGGCAAGACCGTTGTGTATGCCATTGCCGCGTCATCACCCCATGGATTTGCATGGTATGCCGGTGACCCCGTAACTTATGGCGATGTGCTTACCGGCTTGACCATCGAAGATGTTCAGTCACATGGCGGGCAATTTGAATTGTGGATGGGTGACATGCGTCTGTGTTTTAATGATGGCACAAACCTGCGTTATCTCGCAAAAGGTGCGAAACGTCCGGAGAAACACCAACTGCTCATGGAATTTGAAGACGGCGATGCTTTGGTGTGCACCATTCAAATGTATGGCGGCATTATTTTATTTAAAGACGGCACCAACGATTCATTTTATTATTTGGTCAGCAAGGAACGTCCGAACCCTTTAACCGATGCGTTTGATCTTGCGTATTTCACATCCCTTTTGAAGGATGCGGAAAAGAAATTGTCCGCAAAGGCATTTCTTGCCACACAACAGCGCATTCCCGGATTGGGCAATGGTGTGTGCCAAGATATTTTATGGAATGCAAAAATACACCCGAAACGTAAAATGAACACGGTACCTGATGCAGAATTTGAAACCTTATTTCATGAAGTAAAACAACAACTCGCGCTCATGACCGAAAAAGGCGGACGGGACACCGAGAAAGACTTGTTCGGCAACAAAGGCGGCTATATCACCACGCTCAGTAAAAACAATGTCGGTTTGCCCTGTCCTGTGTGCGGCACCAACATCAAGCGCATGGCATACCTTGGCGGCAATGTCTATGTCTGCGAAGGCTGCCAAGGGGTGTATTGATTTTTATGGTATAGACTGTCTATTGGTAGCATCGGCGGCGAACTCTTGCACCGTTTGCCAATGGCTTTTCACCGCTCTTAATGTGGATTCCTGTGTTGCATTATGATAATGGTTATATAGATAACGATAAACATTAAATAATAGTTGACAAACATAACTCGACGTGAGATAATGCCTATATCATTAAATAAATGAAAGGTAGGTTGATGTTATGAAAAAGCAATGCAATGCAAGGGAAGACAGATGGGGGATATTAAAGGGTTTAGCAACGCTCTTTACAAGGTGCTGTGTGTGGTGATCGTTATCTATCCGGTACTTATAATATCAAATATACTATCAGAGATTTGGCGGATTTTTGGAATGGCTGTTGATGTAATAAATATGGGTATCTTCGACATTCGATTGTTGCGAATAGAGAATTCTTCCATTTTTATTCCAGCCACAACTTTGGGTATTACGATTTATCCTAATAGCCCTGCAATGGAGTTTTCGGTAGTGTATGCCTCGGTTATTGCCGCCTTATTATTTGTTGCACATTGTTTGATTATGGTCGGTATTTTCTACTTTAGAGCCATTTTCAAAGAATTAAAATGCGGAACGTCTCCTTTTCACAAAAAAATGGTTGATCGTATTTTGTCACTTGCTTGGCTTGTCACATTTTTGACTATTTCTGATGCCGTAAATCAAAACTTATCGCTAACACATATTGTTCTTTTGGTTACAACATGGCTTTTATACTATATTTTTGATTATGGTCGAAAGCTTCAAGATGAGAGCGACACAACGCTGTGAGGAGAGTGATATTATGGCAATTATTTTACGCCTTGATAGAATGATGGCTGATAGGAAAATATCACTCAATGAACTTGCCGCAAAAGTTGGCATTGCTAATGTGAACCTGTCTAATATTAAAACAGGAAAAATCAGCGCAATCCGCTTTTCAACGCTTGACGCAATTTGCGATGCTTTAGATTGTCAACCAGGGGATATTCTTGAATATAAACGGACAGAAAAAACAGATCATAAAATGGATGATAGTTTTATTGTTCGGAAGAATTTGATTTAGGATTAGAGCGGTCAAAGTCGTTTCGGAAAAAAGGTCACGTTTATTTTCTCCAATGTAAATATGCTGTATTTACATTGGATTTATTATTGTATATAATAATAGAAGAGAGGATGTGACAGCAATGGCACAAGTATTAGTAAATTTCAGAATGGATGAAGATTTGAAAAAATCAATGGAGTATACCTGTCATTCACTGGGCATGAATATGACTACCGCGTTTACAATTTTTGCAAAAAAAATGAGTCGCGAACAACGTATACCTTTTGAGATTTCCGTTGACCCATTCTACAGCGACCGCAATATGGCGGCTATTGATGAAGCCGCTATGCAAATTGAGCGAGGTCAAGTAATTGTAAAAACAATGGAAGAACTTGAGAATATGGCAAATGAGTAAATTGATTTTTGCCGAAAGAGCATGGGCCGAGTATTTGCATTGGCAAAACAAAGACCCTAAAACGCTTAAACGAATTAACTTATTGCTCAAAGATATTTCCCGCAATGGAAATGATGGGGTTGGTAAGCCGGAAAAACTTCGTTACCGTGACGGATGGAGTAGACGCATTGACGATATAAACCGACTCGTGTATCAAATAAATGAAGATGACACTATTGAAATTATGCAATGCAAAGGGCATTATGATGATTAATTTTCAAGATGCTTTTTAATATAATACAGACAAACCATCAACACTTGCGTATTTTATATTATACAAGGGGATGTTTATAGCTTTCCCAAAAATCATGACGCATAAAACATAGGAGGAACAATGATGACAGACAATAATGGTAATCCCATCGTACAAGATATCCCATGGATGGAAGAATCGGCACCACCGGCGCGGCGCAGTGCACTTTTAGAAAACATCATCGCATCACCGGAAAGATTCATTGCATTAACACCCTTTATCTATCTTGGGCTTGGGATTTTGTTTGGCTGGTGGGCATGGGCATGGATGATTATTCCCGTGTCTGCGATTTTATTGATGGGCGGGCTTAAAGGCGGCATGCTCATTGTGGCATTGTCTCCATTTATCTATTTGGCCGCCGGTTTTATGTTTGGCGGTGTTTTCTGGCAATGGGGCTGGATGATTATTCCCATCTCCGGCATTTTATTCGGCATGGATGGGAAATCCGGCAAAAAAGCAAAATATGCTCCTGACGAGACGGCTAAACTTTTTCACCAAAACCCGCAAAGCAACAACAAATAATTATATAAAATAAATTAAAAGACGCTGATGTCCGTGATGGCACCAGCGTCTTTTGATGTGGTTTAAATTTTTATAGGGTTATCGTTTTTTCTCGTAAATCCATCCGTCTTCATCGTCTACATATTTATTCATGTCCGTGTAACCACAGGCTTTCCAAAATGAGCCGCTGGATGATTTTCATCATCAACATCAAGTTCAAAATGGGTTAATGTTTCAGGTATTGTGCGCATGCTTTATGTCGTGGCTCCTTATTTTCTTTATATAAAAATGTGCTTTACACAGGTTTTTTGTGTATCCGCTTCAATTTATAATATTCTGCTGATGACCAATTCGCTCCGCACTTCAAATCTTGATTTAATCCATTTGATGACCTCGTTGGCAGCCTGTTTGCTCACTTGATAACAATAATCATCGCTGCCGACAAAGGTATAAATTTCGGCTTCAGAATTTGGCACTTTTTCGGCAATGACTTCATTTTTGGTCATCTTGCCGTTTAGTTGGAGTTCAACCTTCTCGCCGGTGCCTTTGAGAATCATGATGGGTTTTTTTGTGCCATCAATGTCTTGGTATTCGGTGATGGGATTGATGGCGGCGAACGCAACCTCGACATTGTCCACAGATGCATCCAGTGCAGAAAGCGCAGACAATCCATATGCAAACAATCCAATAACATTGGGATCGACATATTTTGTTTTTTTCACCCATGCAATCATGTCAAACATCGCGCTCGCCCAGCGGTCGCGCGCATCTTGTGATGCATCATCACTGTCGCCCGTCAGGTCAAGTCGAATGACACCCAGATTGTTTTTATTCACCGCAAGATCCAAGAAATCCTCATGCACACGTTTTTGCCAATGGTCTTTCCCCCAGCCATAAGTACTGATGATGATGGGCACCTTAATATGATTGCGTGACGGCAAATATATGGTTGCAGAATTTTGTTCATTTGCCGGTAAATTAAAATGGAAATGGTACATGCAAAGACTCCTTTATCGCTGATGTACCGATATTATAACATTTTACGAAAATGTTTATGCATGTTTGGAAAAATATTGGATTGACAATATTTTAATGGCGGCGTGTTGTTTTAATAATCTTTAATTCTTCATCATCACGGTATATCCATGTTCTGCTTTTTCAACATCATACCCCTCATTTAAAACCATTTCCCATCGGTCACCTGTCACACGGTTTCCGCGTACATAGAGTGTTTCCGCCGGGACTAATGAATATCCGTCATTATGGTCAAGGAGTATGCCGCCGATAAATTCAGTTTCGGTAAATTCTGCGTGTACATCCAATCGTCCAAAATCTCCGATAAATTCTACTTTGGGTTGAAGTACAGTACCAATGCCGGGGAGTGGAACGGGAACACCCATGATAGATTTTTGACCTTTTTCGTTGATTCTTAGTACCGGTGCATTTAAAAATATTTCGTGATACGATGCAAGCTGTGCCAACCGCGCCATTTCATCATCGGTGACTTTTTGTTTGATGGCTTCATATCCATATGCGGATAAATCGTAGGTGCAAGATGATTGGTTAAGATCGCAATTCAAATGTTTTTGTAAAATTGCACCCAAGTCAGACGACCATGTTAAATCCTTTTTCCACTCAATGCAGAGTTTGTCCAGCACAAGTCCGTATAATGAACCCATGACATAACCGTACTGCATGGACAATGATGGTACATTAATGGCATCCGCTGCACTTTGGCAAATAATTGTTGTCGCGGCATCTGTTGAGTGGCACATCATTTTTTCGGTATACACCGCTGTACCTTCATTAAGTTCACTAACATTTTCATACCGTGCACTTTGGTATTTGTCGCGGCGTTCTTTTCGGAGTGTTAGTGCCAGTCTCAACGCTTCATGTTGTTGTGCCTCTGTTGTTTGAAGTGCGTGTTTTAATGCGGACATTTCAAGTAAGGCACTGATGCGTCCGTCCATTTCATTTAAATGTTCAAGTACGGTTTTGGAGGGATTTTCTCCAAAAAGTTTATTTTGAATGCAGTGGAATGCTTCATGCACCAACAACTCAAGTGCTTCGGTTTCGGTCATGTGCGCCATGACAAACCAGATGGCGGTGCCGTATCGTTTTCCACCGATGTCCAGCGCGGTACAACTAATGGGTAAATCCGGCGGGTACAAGCCTTCGTACATGTTGTTTGTTTTTGTAAAAATGCCCTCATTATCCGCTTCATTCGCAATGGCATCACGTGTGTTGGGATCAATGATACAAAATGGAGTGTGCAGTGACATTCCCCATAATGCACCCGCGTCTTTGTCACAAAGATCTTTCCATGTGTTTAGATATGTGGATGCTTTTGATACATCCAGTGGTATGTTCATCTCTAGCATGTTCATTACTCCCTTCTGATCATTTACGTATTGTTCGGTTCTGACGGCGGTAAATTATACTTTGCTTCAAATTCTCTTTTGGTGCGTTTGTGATGATCTTCTGCGGATTCAAACAATCTGCGCACCGTGATGTGAAACATCCATTTCTTTTTCTTTTTGGTTTCGGTCTTGTTGGTCATGATTTTTGCTCCTCGCTCGTTGTTTTTTTTGTTGCTGATGAAATGATTATAAATTTTATGCAGTCGCGGCACCTATCATTTCATGTTTTTAAATGATAGCTTTTTATATGCGCGTTATTTATAATGATGTTAAACAACATGTGCACGGTTTGGAACATTTTAGGAAAATATTTCAACCGAGTGCAATGAGCATGCCAACACGGGAGGCAAGGAACAAACTATGAATTTGCTGGACGGAATGAATCAAGTGGTGCAATACATCGAAGACAACTTACAATATGATATTGAACTGGAAAAAATGGCACAATTGACGCAGACGTCAAGTTTTGAATTTTCACGGATTTTTGCGTTTGTCGCCGGGGTGCCGGTGTCCGAATACATACGGCGCAGACGACTCAGTCAAGCGGCTTATGATTTGCAAATGGGCAAAAAGAAGGTCATTGATGTGGCGATGACTTATGGTTATGAATCACCCACTGCGTTTACACGCGCATTCAAAGAACAACATGGTGTGGCACCGTCAGCGGTTTTAAAAACCGAAGCGAATATGAAAATTTATCCGCCGCTTTCATTCCGCCTAACCGTGCGTGGTATGGAAGAGTTGAATGTGCGTATACTGTCGCGGGATGCCTTTTTTGTAGTGGGGATGAGTGGGTATATCAATATTGAAGCAATCGGCAGCAGTTATGCTTCTTTGTGGAACGCAAAAATTGAAGATATATGGATGTCCGGCATACGTGATGAAGATAAAGTACCTTATGACCGCGGCAATCCAAATGATGTGATCATCACGGACACAAAGAGCGAAATCAAAGTGAATGTTTCGGTAAATGACGGCTTTGAAGGTGCAGATGTACCGGTGCAACATCTTACATCATCTTTTGAGTACCATGCCACCGACGGTAAAATACGCGCCACAGTTGGGATTGCGATGGATGACATTTTGCCGGTACTCATTGCGCAAGGCATGGACCAAGACAGTGTGATGGCATATGCCGGACTCAATGAAGGTGAGTTTGACATGATCCCCGCATCCGATTGGGCGGTGTTTACCTTTACCGGTGAACGCAATGAAACAAATATGGCTGAAGCCTATGGCCGCATCTTTACAGAATGGTTTGATTCAAGCCATTATACACGCAAAGAAGACCTCCCACATTTGGAACGTTTCTCTTTCACCGATGGTGATGCGGCAGAAAAAACATGGGAGATCTGGATGCCGGTGGTCCCTTTAAAATAAGAACTTTATTTAAATGCGGGACTTCTTTTGATTAGAAAATTAAATATTTAATAATTGGGGGAGCAATGAATATGTTAAACTTAGAATATTATGATCAAAGTTGTAACACAATGAAAATTGTTCGGTTTAAATTGAATCCGAATATTATTTCTGCTTCGACAAATAAGGTCACAATGGTAAAGAATGACACAACAACATCTGTTGTTGTCGATAAATATGAAAACAGTATGTTGAAATATTTTACTGCGATGATTAACAACAATGAATATAGTACAGATTTAAATTTATTAACACTATAAACACTATCGCACGATGATTTCCATCGGTTTTGCAAACCCTTCAATCATCGGATTGTAATAATCAAAAACCCTGACATGGCCGCCGGTAATGTGTGCCGGAAACGCAGGACGATACATAACCACCAAATCGACGATTTCACCAATGCCGGTGTCGCGTAGGTATAGATTGATGTTGTCAAAACGCATTTCATACCGTTCGATGGTGCCGGTATGCACCATCATGGCAAGGCTGTTGCGTTCCACGCGGAATCCCTGCGGAATGGCAATAGAAACCAGTCCATTGTAAATAATGCCGCCGGAAGTGTTAATAATCGTAATGTTTTGTGATACCAGTTCATGAACTTCAAGCAATGTATTCATTTGCGAGGAGACTTCAAAACCGCGGTTGAGCTGCACTGAATCATAGGGCGCAAAATATTCCTGTGTGATTTTATAAGTGATGCGTCCGGTGCCCGGCAGTCTGATGTCAACGATGTTTTCACGTTCCAATTGATCAAAGGACACTTGATAAAAATTGATGCGGCTACCCGGGAGAATCTCAATGACTTGTTCTTGTTCACCAACAACAACGGCAATCTGTCCGGCTTCAAAATCGGATTGCTGATTGTGTGCGGTCAATGCTTTTAATGACAAAATGGTCGCTTGTGTGCTGTGCCATGTACCCCATGAGTCACGCCGGCTGATGATGTAGTTGATGAATAAATCATTGAGGTCACGGCGTGTATTGCTGTTTGAAAACGCAAGCGATGTCAGTGCCGTTGCTTGTAAATATTGCATGCGTCCGAATGCGCCGAAATAATCCCGCGTGCTGCTGCGTACATATCCGCCATTTCCGGAAAGCGTGACCTGTTGCGCCAACCGCTCAAGTACTTGTTGTGCGCTTGGATGATTGGTGTTGATCAATACATTGGCAATGAGTGCCAATGTATAATTGTCATTTGCGCGGGTTAGCTGAGAAAGTAAATAATCTACGGTGGATTGAAGCCGTGCATCGTGAGGGAATGCCGCACTGATGCCCCATGCAATATAGGCATTAAAAGCCAGTCGTTGGCTGTCGCTAATATGACTGTGGCCGCGTCCGGTTATCTCAAACGTGCCATTGTTATTTTGGTGACGGAACAAAAATTCCAACATGCGGTACAGTACGCGTTCGTCAATGTCGTGCACTTCTGACAACGCATGCAATTGCATGAGCCCATATGCGGTGAGGACGGTTTCAGCCGGTGCATGGCCAAAGAGCGAAAATCCGCCGCGCTCACCCCGCACTTCAAAGGTTAAGAGCCGCTGATAGCCGGAATTAATATATTGAAGTGCGCGTTCGGTTAATGCCGGATTTGCAAGTCCATGTTGTTGCATGTATTGAAGCACCAATACATTGGGGTACAAAATCGAAGATGTCTGTTCAAAGCAGCCGAATGGCATGCGGAATATGTTTTCCATGCCTTCCACTACTTGTGCCATCACGGACGGATAAAATGAAATGGTGGTGCGGTGTGTGTCTTCAATGCTTTCATTTAAAAAGAGCAGGTGCCGCCATGTGCTATCTTCGATGCTTCCGCCGGAGACCACTTGCCTGATGCGGAAACCTTCCGGATTAATATTGATGGGGCGTTCGGCGGCGTCTGCATACCCCTCTGCATCCGCATAAGCGCGGAACACAAAATTTCCGAACGCGGTAATGCGTATGGGGACATAAACCATTACCGATTGATTGCTGGGGACATCTAATGTTTGTACTGCCGGAGATTGAAGGTCAAACCAGTCCATGTCGGCGATGGTCAGTACCACGGATTGATCTGTTTCGGTGTAATTAAATACGGTCACGGGAATGCTCACAATGTCTCCGCGAATGCTGTTGCGCGGCAATTCAAAGTCTACAAAGAATGGCTGAAACGCACGGATGGAACTCTGTGTGTGCCCAACGATGCCGTCTTGTGTGTTGCCGACGACCTGAATGTTCCATGTCGTGATGTTGTCCGCCAATATGAACGATAAATCGGCGTGTCCGTTGTGGGTAATCAGTTCCGGTACAAAGAGCATGGTTTCTAAAAACAATCGACGCACCCTTGCGGTCTGTGTCACAGTTTCGCCTTGAGCATCTGCGCCCATCGTCTGTTGTTCAGATGCCGCGTCCTGTACATTGGGGGTGAAAACATCTGCCGCAGCGGGTTGCGATGGTGTTGGCACCGGTCCCGGGGTTGCAACCGGTGCGGGTGTCGGCATGGTACCAACCATCGCCGGAGCAGGGGTTGCGGACGGTGCTGCATCACCGGCATTGCCGGCACATGCCGTTAAGAAAAAAGTTGCAAAGACAAACAATATTAGCATGGCAAAGACCGTGGCAGTGGCTGCTTTGCGTCCCTTTGGTGAATGTGTCCATGACGCATCTTTTTCCGCAGGGTCTTCGAGTGCCGTCAATAATGCTTCTGTACTTTGTCTGTGATGCTCCGAAGCATCATTCGGTACCGGAACATTGTCAAGTGCTGCTGCCTTACGCGCCGCTGCACGTTGTGCCATGGCTAAAGTGTGCATCCGCCATTGCCTTCGTGCATTGATACCGACAAAGAAGGCCGCCGCCAACATCACGAGTACATACAACCGCGCAAAATTGCCTAAGTTGCTGAAAAATGACCATGTGGGCATGTTTACGATTGGATTGTTTTGTACCACATGTGCAAAAATACGCGGTGTGGCTGCGTCTTGTCTTAATAAAATTCGGGTGATGGCTTGTTCGGATGCGCCGGCAATCAACGAAGCATACAGCGTTGCCGCATCCAAGTTGTCGCCAAACCACATGCCATCCAGTGCAAGGCGAATGTTGTTGATGCTTAAATCATTTGCCGCAACCGCCAACATCGCTTCA
>Ga0209755_10001227_pt1 | contig 41327 bp, 39 predicted proteins | sample TergutCo191P1_FD_187301 | JGI IMG/M metagenome (GOLD analysis project Ga0209755, IMG submission 187301) | Cornitermes sp. P1 segment gut microbial communities from Petit-Saut dam, French Guiana - Co191P1 (SPAdes) (version 2) | ecosystem: Host-associated > Arthropoda: Insects > Digestive system... | reverse complement strand
GAAAAGGAAAAACAAAAAACAAAATATCCTTTGCTTGCCGTTGTTTCTGTTGTATCAAACAGAAATTACACCGATTTGGCAAATCTTGCCGAGGCAAGCAAGGAATACAAACTTGATCTTCATGTCGTTAATCTTGGAACATACACAAACGATAATATTGTAGAAACCCAAAAACGTTTTATGAAGGAAAAACTCGACACCGACATCGACTGCCTTGAAGCTTACAATACAGGTTACAATCTTGGCATTGACGGTCAAAAAATGCACGAAATATTAAGGGACATTCAGGAAAAAAATTACGGTCATCCCATTTTGACAGTTCCCGCCCTAAACGCGGAAAAAACACACACATATTACGCCGAGCTTGAAACGCCTGTGCGAAATCATTGTCCCGTCCCATGGTGCCAGCTAAACGTAAATTACAACGGCGACGTTCATTTCTGCGCCGATTATCCCGATTACATAATCGGAAACATCAAAGATACGCCCATTAAGGAAATTTACAACGGCGACAGAGCCAACAAATTCCGAAAAGCCTTATTGGACAGCGAAGGCGGAATGTTCCCCGGCTGCCTCAGGTGTTATCAGAACATGCTGTTTGGAAATAAGATAAAGGGATTCTAGGTAAGGACAGTTATTTTTACCACTGACCACACGAACAAGAACCGAACGGAATAACGCAAACTGAGAAAGAAGACCTCTCGCCAAGATCGCAAAGATCGCCAAGGAAGATTAAGAAGAAGGTCCACGGATTAACACGGATTAGCACGGATTTTTTGTTCGATATCTTTTCTCTTTTCCTAAGTAATATTACTTTTCTTTCTGGCTTTCTCAGGTTAAAGAAAAAGAAAGCGGACAGCAGGTTCGAATGGTTCGTGGTAAAAAACCTACTCCTCTTCCTTCGTGAAAATCCGTGAGAATTCGTGGACAAATAAAAAATTTATCACTTTTTTCAAAAAAATTTCGTTATCGCTAAAGCGCCATGCAGGGTCATGCCATATATAGGTACATGAATTTTCATGTCTTGCCCGGCTTATGTCGGGCAGGGAAAAACCATGTATGAGGTGAATTTATGAACCCAAACAGAACTTACAAGGACAGTGTCTTTACTTCGCTGTTCAGTGACTCCGAAATCTTGCGGGAGTTGTACAGTGCTATCGGAGGCATCTCGCTTCCCGATGATGTTCCCATTTCCATTAACACGCTGGAAAATATACTCGTCAAGGATATCTATAACGATATCTCATTTTTGGTAGGCTCCAAGCTTGTTGTACTGATAGAGCATCAAAGCACTATTAACCCTAACATGGCGCTGAGGCTCTTGATGTACATGGCGGAAACCTACAAGCAAATGATTAAGGAGAAAAATATCTATTCAGGGAAAAAAGTTTCTATTCCCTATCCTGAGTTTTATGTATTATATGACGGTGTCGATTCTTATCCCGACAAGGCGACATTAAAACTCTCTGACCTTTTTGAATACCAAAAGGAATTAGGACTTGTCGAGAAATCGCATCCTTTACTGGAGTTGGAAGTCAAAGTACTGAACATCAACGAAGGACGAAACTGCGAAATAGCAAATCGATGCCGAAAGCTCTCAGAGTACAGCATTTTTATATCAAAAGTGCGAGAGTTTATGGACAAGTATAATGATTTACTAAAAGCGATAAGAGAAGCAGTGAAATATTGCCAAGAACATGATATACTAAGGGAGTATCTAGAAAAACACGGTTATGAGGTAATTAATATGCTTTATTATGAATACAACCAAGAACTTGAAAGGGAAGTTATTCAAGAAGAAGCTTTCGAAGACGGTCATGCTCAAGGTCTCAAACAAGGTCATGCTGAAGGTCTTGAGCAAGTATATAAAGAGAAACAAGCCATCGCTCGTAATCTGCTTGCTGAGGGTTCCACGCCTGAGTTCGTACAAAAAATCACCGGGCTTTCTTTGGATGAAATAGCAGGGCTTTGAAATATAGGAAAGACATCTCGCCAAGGTGCCAAGAACGCAAAGAACGCCAAGGAAAAAACCTGCGAACAGCGGGTTCGTGGTAAAAAACCTATTCCTCTTCCTTCGTGTTAATCTGTGAAAATCCGTGGATAATCGGTGTTATTCCCTGCCCTATTGCCGTTTTTTGGTTAAAATAATACAATATCGGCTATCATGGAACAAATTAAGTGGGTCTGGAATTATATGAAAGGGAAAAGGGTCGTCTTTACGGGCGGCATTTTTCTCACCATTTTAATGAATGCAATGCGTGTTATAAACCCGCTTTTGGGTCTAAGAATAATTGACGAAGTTATAGTCGGAAAAAACACAGAACCTTTAATTCCCCTTCTTATCGCCATGATGACAGTTCAGCTTTTACGCCTTGGCATCAACTACTTAATGATCATATTGATGGAAATTGCAAGCACGGATGTTATGACGCGTCTTCGCCGCGATATGTACGAAACTGTTCAATGGCAGGACTATGTATTTTTGGGGCTCTTCCCTACAGGAAATTTAATGACGCGCATGACGCAAGACCTTGACAGGCTTCGCCACACTGTAGCATGGGTATCCTATCAATTTATCGGGGCAATTGCGCTTTTTGTTTCAACTTTTACTTTTTACATGATTTTAAACTGGCAGCTTGCTCTTTGCCTGACCGCAATCACTCCTTTTATTTTATTCGTAAGCAGACGCTTTGTAAAAAAAATAAGGCCGCGCTTTTTGCTTTTACGCCAAAAACTTACAGACCTTGGAACTGCCGTTACGGAAAACATCGAGGGTAACCGGGTGGTGCGCGCATTTGCCCGCGAAGAATACGAAAAGGAAAAAGTGGAAAAACACAATGCGCAATTTCGCGACATCTCCTGCGAAAACGCGGTTATAACGGCAAAGTATCAGCCTTTCCTTGATACCGCAGGGCAGTTCTTGATGGTTGTGATGCTGATTGTCGGCGGATTGTTTCTTATAAAAGATTTGATTACGCCGGGCCAATACATGGCGTTCTCTTCGCTTGTGTGGGCACTTTCGATGCCGATGACAATGCTTGGTCCCCTTCTTGCAGACCTTGAACGCTATACTTCGGCAGGGCAAATGATTCGCGAAGTTGTGGAAGCAAAAAAAGGCATAAGCGATTTGTCAGGAGCTGTCGAATTAAAAGAAAAACCAAAAGGCAAAATCGAGTTTAGGGATATAAAACTTACGATAAACGGCGCTTCCATTTTGGAAGAAATCAATTTTACGGCAGAAGCGGGCTCCACTGTCGGAATCCTCGGCAGCACGGGAGCAGGCAAAACATCCCTAATAAACCTTTTGACGCGTTTTTACGAGCCCGATTACGGTGCGGTTCTTTTGGACGGCGAAGATATCAGGCGTTACACGATGTCTTCTTTGCGCCGTAACATAGGTCTTGCAATGCAGGATGTTTTTTTGTTTTCCGATTCCGTAAAGGGAAACATTGCCTACGGAAGACCATCACTTTTAACAGAAAACGAAGAAGCAATAAAGAAACGCGCCGTGCAATCGGATGCGGACAATTTTATAACAGAAATGACTAACGGCTATGACACTTTGGTGGGCGAGCGCGGCGTAGGAATTTCCGGAGGACAGAGGCAAAGGATTGCACTTGCAAGAGCTCTTGCAATAGAACCTGCGATTCTTGTGTTGGACGACACCACTTCCGCCGTTGACAGCGAGACGGAACATTTTATTCAGGAGCAGCTTGAGAACCTCGATTTCCCCTGTACAAAAATAATAATTGCGCAAAGGATTTCTTCGTTTAGAAAAGCGAATTTGATTTTGGTAATGGACAAGGGACGCATCATAGAACGCGGCACACATGAAGAACTTTTAGATCTTCGCGGATACTACCATAAAATATGGTCGCTTCAAAACAATGCGGGATTGGAGGCAATGAATGAGCCTCTTTAGGAAAAAAGAGCGGATGCAAAAAACCGCCAAGGAACAAAACAGGTACGATGCCGACGAATATCTCGACGAAAAAGTAAGCCTTTTTAACGTAAAACGCGTACTTGGATATTTGGTAAAAGCGCAAGGACACTTAAAACTTTCCCTTGTGTTCAGCGTTTTTTCAAGCATTGCGTCATTGGTCGGCCCGTTATTCATTAAACAGGCTCTTGATGTCGCTGTTCCCAATAAAGATATAAGAATGCTCATAATGATGGGCGTTTATCTGACAGCTTCCATTATCGTGAGCGTTGCGTTAAGCGCAATACGAAATATTTTGGTCGCCAAAGCGGGCGCTGGCATTATTCACGACATAAGGCAGGATTTGTTTTCGCATTTGCAAAAATTGTCATTCAGCTTTTTTGATTCGCGCCCGCACGGAAAAATCTTCGTGCGCGTAGTTCCTTATGTAAACAGCGTATCGGACGCGCTTTCCAACGGTATTATTAACTTTGTAATAGAAGTTTTAAATATTTTCTTTATCATATTTTTCATGTATCAGGTTGATCCTCACCTTGCGACTGTTACAATTGTAGGTCTTCCCGTCCTCGCGCTTTTTATCTGGACGATAAAACCCGCGCAAAGACGCGCATGGCAGGCTGTTTCCAACAAGGGATCAAATTTAAACGCATATGTTCAGGAATCAATCGACGGTGTGCGCGTAACGCAAGCTTTTGACAGACAGGAAAAAAACATCGGAATTATGAACGATCTTACGAATGACCGCAACAGGGCGTGGATGAAGGCAATTTATATTTCCAATACCGTGTGGTTTTCCACGGAAACAATCAGCCAGCTTGTATGGTCATTCGTGTACATTATGGGCGTTTTCTGGATGAATCCGATGGCAAGCTTTGGAATGCTTCTTGTTATGGGAAACTATGCCTGGCGTTTCTGGCAGCCCATTATAAACCTTGCAAACATTTACAATACGTTTATTACCGCGATGGCATACCTTGACAGAATTTTTGATACAATCGCAGAACCCGTAACGATAAAAGACATTCCAAACGCGTCGGAATTTCCTTTTGTGCGCGGACATGTCGAGTTTAAAAACGTAAATTTCAGTTACGACGGAACGCGCAAAGTTCTTAACAATGTAAATTTTGCGGCGTCTCCCGGACAAAGCATAGCGATTGTAGGTCCTACAGGAGCCGGAAAAACAACCATCGTAAATCTTCTTTCGCGTTTTTACAATATAGAAGAAGGAGAGGTTTTAATTGACGGTCAGGACATAATGAAGGTCACGCTTAATTCGCTGCGAAGCCAAATGGGGATAATGCTTCAGGACAGTTTCCTGTTCACGGGAACAATTGCAGATAACATACGTTACGGAAAACTTGACGCAACAGACGAAGAAATCCAAAACTGCGCAAGGTTAATCGGCGCAAATCACTTTATAGAAAAGCTGCCGCACGGATATGACACACGCATTACAGAGCGCGGCGGAGGCATTTCTTCGGGCGAAAGGCAGCTTTTGGCATTTGCGCGAACGCTTATTTCCAATCCGCGAATTTTAATTTTGGACGAAGCGACAAGCAGCATCGATACAGGCACGGAACAACTTGTGCAGGAAGGCATTCAAACGCTCATGAAGGGACGCACCTCTTTTATAATCGCGCACCGTTTGTCCACGATTCGAAACTGCACGAGAATAATGTTTATCGCAGACGGCAAGATAGAAGAAAGCGGCACCCACGAAGAATTAATGGCGCTAAAAGGAAGATATTACGAGCTTTGCCTTGCGCAATACAATACATAAAACAAATCTCTTTACATATTCGCCCTTTTGCGCTATTCTGCAAAAAGGAGGAATATTTTTATGTCAAATGAAAACAACAGTACGGAACAAAATCCCTATGAGGCTCCGCAGCACAGTTCAACAGGATTGGTTTTAATCGACAACCCCGGTTTAAGGGCTCTTTCGCGCCAACAGTTAAAAGGCGTACGCGGCAAAATGGCTTTGGCCACTTTGATTTATTTTCTGATTATTTATCCTGTTTCTTTTATTTTCACAGATTACACCGTTTTAGGGATTGTCAACCCTTTATACAACCCTGCTTTAAGCAATCTTGCTTCGCTTTTTGTTCTCCTTATAAGCGGAGCGTTTATGCTCGGGTTTGCAGGTTTCTATCTAAAAAGAGTCCGAGACGAAGAAATATTCATAAAAAACATATTTGACGGATTTAAACGCTTCTTTCCAAGCTTGTTATTGATGCTCCTTTATACGCTCTTTATTATTTTATGGTCATTATTATTAATTGTTCCAGGAATAATAAAATCGTTTTCCTATTCCATGGCTTTTTATATTATGAATGACAATCCCGGCATAAAACCGATTGAAGCATTAAAGAAAAGTCAGCTTATGATGAACGGCCACAAAGGAAAATTATTTTTGCTCTATCTGGGTTTTTTCTGGTGGTTCGTGCTTGGTACCATAACATTGGGAATAGGCTTTTTATGGATATATCCCTATATTCAGCTTTCGGTTGCAAACTTCTATCAAAACCTCAAGAAAGAACAAGAATGACATTGATTGCGCGTAACGGAGGAAACTTTCCTCCGTTAGCGTTTGACCGAAAAAGACAGGGCAAAGGGAATGCTTGTAAAAATTAAAAGTCCAAAACCGATTAGCGTGTACTGCGAAAAGAACGCCCAGTAAGAAGTTGCCGCCGCAATCGGCAGAATGAGAATGCAAAGCACGGAAAGAACTGCAAGCAACGGATGACATCCGTTTACGATCAGATTGATGAAAAACGAAATTCCCATCGCGATGGAAACCCAAAGAAGAGGCACAATTACCAATAAAATGGGATCGTTTGTCGCGCTCCAGCTTAATGCCCTAAGCGCTCCGATTGGTATGAGCCAAAGAAGGGCAAAGTTTGCAAAATCGGCATCGCCAGAAAAGCCCCGGAAAAGAAGCATGAAAAAGCATACTGCAAGCGGAATCAATACAGGCAGACTTACGATTTCCATAAAACCGAAAACCCATGTCGCCAAATCAAAACCTTTCGGGCTAAAAAGATAGCCCAAAAAGAATTGAACGATCGCCGTTATGCTTCCCAGCAATAATGCCCAGACGCTTCCCGATGCTCCCCCGCCCGTAATGCCGCGGCGAAGAAAATAAACTATTGGAACCCACAACAGGCAGAAAAAACTCATGACTTGAATTTCGCTATCGGTATGAATGTGTCGGTCTTTAAGGAAGCTCCGCCGACAAGCGCGCCGTCGATATTTTCCATCGCCATAAGCTGCGCGGCATTATCCGGTTTTACGGAGCCGCCGTACTGAATGATTATCTTTGATGCGGCATCTTCGCCGTAAAGCCGCGCGATTACCTTTCGCACAAAAGCGTGCACAGCTTCTGCGTCCTGCGGCGTTGCAGTTTTTCCCGTGCCGATCGCCCAGACAGGTTCATAAGCGATTACCACATTGTGCAAATCTTCCGCGTTTACGCCTTCCAAACCTTTAACGGTCTGTCTTTCGCATACTTCTTCCACTTTGCCGGTTTCCCTTTCTTCCAAAAGTTCACCGATGCAAAGAATCACTTCAAAACCGTGCTTGAGCGCAAGTTTCACTTTTTTATTAATAAGCGCGTCATCTTCTTTGTAGATATGCCTTCTTTCCGAGTGTCCAAGAATGATTGTCTGAACATCAAGGTCTTTTAACTGCAAAACGGAAACTTCGCCTGTATGCGCTCCTTGTTCTTCGGGCGCGCAATTCTGCGCTCCAAGACGAATATTTGAATTTTCTACAACAGCGGATACAGTTTCAAGTAACGTAAAGGAAGGAGCTATCAAATATTTGTGCTTTCCGTCTCCAAGCTGTTTAACCAAATCCTGCGCAAGCTGCGAAGCCTCTGTGCGGGTAAGGTGCATTTTCCAGTTACCCGCCATATAATAATTTCTGCTCATATTAACCTCTGCACACTTCGATGCCGGGCAATTTCTTGCCTTCAAGCAGCTCAAGTGATGCGCCGCCGCCTGTAGAGACGTGGCTCATTTTTGATGCCAAGCCAAACTTGTTGACAGCCGCAACCGAATCGCCGCCGCCTACAACCGTAATTGTACCCTTGCTTGTCGAATCTGCGACAATTTTTGCAACTTCTTCCGTTCCTTTTGCGAAGGCGTCAAATTCAAACACGCCGACAGGACCGTTCCATACAATTGTTTTTGCAGTCGCAAGAACTTCCTTGTATTTGGCAAGAGTCTTAGGCCCTACATCCAATCCCAATAAATTATCGGGGAGGTCAAGTCCGTCAACAGGAACGGGAACCGCGCTTGAATCGAATGACGTCGCGCCGACGTGATCGAGAGGTAAAACTATCTGCACGTTCGCGGATTTTGCGGCTGTTAAAATTTTGTTTGCGGTATCGATCTGATCGTCTTCTACCAAAGACTTGCCGATTTTATGACCCTGCGCCTTTAAGAATGTATACGCCATGCCGCCGCCAATGATTAAAGCCGCAGAGTTTTTAAGGAGGCTTTCCAGAACCGCGATTTTGGAAGAAACTTTCGCGCCTCCGATAATTGCAACCAACGGTTTTTGCGGAGACGTAACAATCGGCTCAAGGTAGTCGCATTCTTTCTGCATCAAAAAGCCCGCAACTGCAACAGGAACAAATTTCGCGATACTCGCTGTTGAAGCGTGATCCCTGTGCGCTGTGCCGAACGCGTCGTTTACAAATATTTCGCCGTAGGTTGCAAGCTCTTTTGCAAGCTTGTCCAAATCCGCGGCTTCTTTTGCCGTTTCTTCTTTATGGAAACGCGTATTTTCCAGCATGATTACGCTGCCGTCAGCCTGGCTTTCGATAAAAGCCTTCTTGCCGTAACAACTGTCTTCGCCCGCAAAAATTACAGGTTTGCCAAGTTTGGTTTGAAGATACGCGGCAACAGGCGCCATGCGATGCTTTCCTTTTATATATGTCGCTTCATCAAAAGACTTGCCGTCTTTCTCGGCTTTTTCTTTCGCTTTTTTTGCGTCCTTGCTTGGGTCGCCCAAGTGGGACATCAATGTAAGGGATTTTGCGCCCTGTTCCAAAATGTATTGGATGGTAGGAAGAGCCGCCACAATGCGGGTATCGTCCTGCACCACTCCGTCTTTCATGGGCACGTTAAAATCAACGCGCATGATCACGCGCTTACCTTTAAGGTCTACGGTCTTTACAGTTTTAATCATGGATTTATCTCCTAAAAATTCATTCACAGGATTTCTCACGGAGACACGGAGACACAGAGCTTCGATTAGTTTTCTTTTCCTATTTCCCAAGAAATCTTACTTAGTCTTCTTAAGACTTCAAGGGATTAAAGAAAAGAAGTCGAACAACAACTCCGTGCCTTTGTGCCTCTGTGCGAACCTCTTTAAGTTCTACTTCTTGCTGTCGATGTATTTAAGTAAATCGACTACTTTGTTTGAATAACCCCATTCGTTGTCGTACCAGGAAACCACTTTAAAGAAGCGTTTTTCGCCGGGGAGGTTGTTCTGCATTGTCGCAAGACTATCGTAAATCGATGTGTGCGTATCATGAACAATGTCTGTCGATACGATTTCGTCCTGCTGGAATTCAAGTACGCCCTTAAGATAGGTGTCCGCCGCTTTTTTGAACGCGTTGTTGATTTCATCGATTGATGTGTCTTTGGTTGTGCGGAAAACAAGGTCAACAACCGAGCCTGTCGGTGTGGGTACGCGGAAGCTCATGCCGGTGAGTTTTCCCTTTGTTTCGGGGAGAACTTCGCCTACTGCTTTTGCGGCGCCTGTTGTCGAAGGAATGATGTTTACAGCAGCGGCTCTTCCGCCTCTCCAGTCTTTCTTTGAAGGACCGTCAACGGTTTTCTGTGTCGCTGTGTATGAGTGAATTGTTGTCATAAGACCTGTTTCGATACCGAAACCTTCTTTGAGAAGGACGTGTACGATAGGAGCAAGACAGTTTGTGGTGCAGCTTGCGTTGGAAATAACGTGATCTTTTGAAGGATCGTATTTTTCGTGATTTACGCCCATTACAAATGTATTGATGTGTTTGTCTTTGCCTTTCGCTGGAGCTGAAATGATTACTTTCTTTGCTCCTGCTTCGAGGTGATCGTAAGCTCTGTCGTCGCAGAAAAGACCTGTGCATTCAAGAACATATTCAACGCCCAGTTTGCCCCACGGCAGGTTTTTAACTTCCCTTTCCGCCATAACGCACTGGATTTCGTGACCGTTTACGATAAGGATATCGTCGTGATCCGATCCTGCCGATTTTTTTGTCTTGATATCGGCTTTCATTTTGCCCTGAGTTGAGTCGTACTTGAGCTGATAGGCAAAATAATCGGCATCGGTGACAATATCTGTAACCGCTACAACGTCAATTTTATCCTTGCCAAGCAAATTCTGACCTACGAGTGATTGAAAAACGAGGCGTCCAATACGCCCAAAACCATTAATTGCTACTTTCATTTTTAAACTCCTTATTATAGAATAGTTTTTAGAAGACTACAGGATTTCGCCATTTTAGTCAAGATAAGTCAATAGGGTCCACGAAATGCCACGGAACAAAAAAATCATCTTTCTTCGGCAATAGTTGTGGGTTCGCCGTGACCAGGATAAACGCCAATATTACCGTCCATCCCGAATAATCGCTTTAAACTCTCGAATATCTCCTTATTGCTGCCGCCGGGAAGGTCGGTTCTGCCGTATCCGCTCCTAAAAAGGGTGTCCCCCGTAAAAAGCACACCAGCCTCCCTGTCCCAAAAGGCGCTGCTTCCGGGCGTATGCCCCGGGAGATTCAACACCGTAAAGGGACCTATCGCACTGCCCTCTTCGAGCAAAATATCGGCAGGAGGCAGGTTTTCCCATATTGCATCGATAAAATCAGCGCTTCCCATTGCGTATTTTACGCTTCTTTCATGAACCTTGAACGATTCGGGACCAAGGTACTGCGCATCTTTGCCGTGTATCGCAATTTGCGCATCAGGATACTGTGCCTTTAATTTTGGCACTGCTATGATATGGTCAAAATGACCATGTGTGAGTAAAATATATTTGGGCGAAAGAGAAGCATTTTGCAAAGCGGCGATTATATTATCCGCTTCATCGCCCGGATCGATGATTGCGGCGCAGTCTGCATTAAAACGGTATATCCAGCAATTTGTCGCGATTGGACCTACTGTCAATTGAATGATATTTTTATTCGGCATGGAGGGATAATACCACGAGGCTTTCGATTTTTCTAGTTATCATTTTGATAGTCGCGTTCTGGTACGGAATTGTCCCGATTGCAGGCGGTTTTTTCAACCGGTACAGATGGCGCAAATTCAGAAACCGTTTTAACGACATGCGATTAAGCCCCCTTTTGGATTACAGCCAATACAGAAAACTGGACAAGGAAGGCGGCATATTCAGATTTTCGGGAAGCATCGAGTCCATCACGGATGCGCGAACCCTCTGGGTAAGGGGTGACGACCTGACCATTCCCGTTTCCCTTGCAAATACCAAATGCTACCTTTTGCCTGTTCATCAGGGTGAGGGGCATCCGGAAGCGCCCGAACAGATTCGATGGAACAGGGTTTCAACATTGACCGAAGGATCAAAAGTTTTTATCGGAGGACAATTAAAAACACACGATGAAAGATTGAATTTCACTTCTTCAAAGGAACATCCTTTGGTTGTAATTTTTTACAATTGCCCCGATTCACAGCTTCCTTCCGAGATAATAAAAGCGGCAAGAACAAAAAACGAATACTGGAATACTATCACTCCCGTTTCGATTGCAACAGGCGCGCTTATCCTTTTATACATCGCGGCATCTTTTTTAAACCGTCCCGCATTTCGCCTGACTGTCATCACATCGCTGGCTGCGGTTTTTATTCCCATTCTTCCCATTTTTCCGCCCGGTTTTTTATTGACATCCCTTTACCGCCGCCTTACATGGATTGCAAGAAAATTAAGGGCAAGTTACGATCTTGCGCGTTACGGTCTTTTGCCGAACTCTTCCGATCGCCTTGCAAGACATTACGGTTTTCGCGCCTATTCTTTGGAAGCGCTTGCCTGGGTATTAATGATCCTTGGGATATGCATTAACCTGGTTTTTGTGTTCTTGATATTGTTTTTGTTTCAGGTTATTACGTTTTAATTTAATTAAATTAATTTTCTTCCGGTTCCGTTGATTTGGGTTTTGCGTAATTGACGGTAAGAGTTCTCCCCCGGAAACGATGACCCGTAAGAGCCTCAATTATTTCGTCGGCTTTGGTGTCGCGTACCTGTACAAAGGAGTAATTGTCAAGGATTCTTATCATGCCGATGTCTTCCCTTGGAGTTGAAGTCTTGGACATTATCAAAGTGATAACCTCTCTTGGAAAGAGACGGCGGTTTTTCCCGATGCTGATAAAAAGACGTTTTGATTCTTCTTCGCCCAAATTTATTTCTACAGGCTGCTTGTCGGCCGCATTTTTTGCAAACTGGGATTTTTCCGCAAACCCGGAAGAATTTGAAACATGCGAATTTTTCGCCGACGAAGCGGACGACTGCGATTTCATCGCCGATTTCTTCGCCGTTGAATTTTGCGACAAAGCGGCGCTACGCACAGGAGGAGTTTCTTTTTGATCGTAATACATAAAAAGCCACGCGGCAACTTCGGTGCGTCTTAAAAAAAATACGTCTTTCTTGAAAAGATTTTTGTATTCTTTTAATAAAGAAAAATCGGTATCATTATGCAGTTTGTCGATAATCGATTCAAGATTTCTTTTTGCTTTTTCTTTGTCCAAATTTTATATCCTTATAATAAAAGCTAATCGGCTTCCCAGTATCCGCCGCCATCAATTGTCTGTATCGTTCCGTCGCCGTTGTACTTCAATTCCGTCACCTTCAAACTGCGAAGCCATGTTTTTCCGCCCGACGGAGCGCTATCATGATGAAACAAATACCACTTTCCCTTAAACTCCGTTATGCAATGATGGGTTGTCCAGCCGCAAACGGGCGTAAGAACCACACCCTGATAAGTAAACGGTCCGTAAGGACTGTCGCCTGTGCCGTAACAAATATTGTGCGTGTCGCCTGTCGAATATGAAAAATAATACTTGCCGTTGTACTTGTGAATCCACGGAGCTTCAAAAAAACGGCGCTGCGTATCGCCTGCCGTGATTGGCTTTCCGTCCTTGTCAAGAATTAAAACCGCACGCGGCTCTTCGCCAAATTGAAGCATGTCGCCCGAAAGTTTTGCAACTCTTGGAGCAATGGCAGGTTCGTTATCCTTGGGATAGGTTCCGCCGCCTTCAAGAGCCTTGTTATCCTTGTAACGCTGAAGCTGACCGCCCCAAATGCCGCCAAAATAAAAATAATATTCGCCTTTTTCTTCCAAAATGGCATAATCGATGCTGTAACTTCCGCGTATCGGGTCGGGCTGAGGTATGAATGGGCCTTCGGGCTTGTCTGCGATTGCAACGCCTGTCTTAAACACGTCATTTTTGTCTTTAAGCGGGAAATACATGTAATATTTTCCGTTTTTATGGGTAACTTCGCAGTCCCAAAGCTGCCTTCCCGCCCAGGGAATATCCTTTGTGTCCAGAATTACGCCGTGATCGGTGACTTCGCCCGATTCGACATCGTCCATGGAAAAGACATGATAATCCTTCATGTTGAAGTGATCGCCATTGTCGTTCTTCGCTACGCCGCTTTCCCAGTCGTGGGAAGGGTAAATGTAAAGCTTGCCGTTAAAAACATGCGCCGAAGGATCCGCCATGTAATACTGTGGTGTTAAATATCTCATTGGAAAAAGATAACAGGAAAACGGGTTTTTTGCAAGGGAAAAATTTGGGGGAACTTTGCTTTGAATTCCATGTTATAATTGGCAATGGAAAATAAAATCAAGGGTGCGCACCTGCGCATTTGCGATTCGGGCATCACGGACAAACTGATTGGGTACATTCGAGACGGACTCGCCCCATTGGGTGTCAATCTTTTGGTTCTTGAGTTTAATCCCGGTTACAATTACCGCTGTTTCCCGGAACTTGCAGACGGCAGTTTTGGAAGAGACGAAGCGCGAAAAATCGCGGCTGTTGCAAAAGATGCGGGCATCAAAATCGTGCCGCTTTTTATGTGTCTTGGGCATCAGGGGTGGCGGTTTGAAAAAAACAAACTTTTAAAACAACACCCAGAGTTTGACGAGACGCCTGATGTGCCGGAGGACGGCGATGCTGAAAATACGCCCGACCTGGAATTTTATTGCCATAGCTGGTGCGCGTCCAACGATGATGTTTACAAATACGTCTTTCCCATGATGGACGAGATAATGGAAGATTTTGGCGCCGACACTTTGCATGTGGGTATGGACGAAGTTTTTTCCATGGGCGAATGTCCAAAGTGCAAGGGAAAACCAAGAGCAGAACTTTTCGCGCGTTCTGTAAAAATTCTCCATGAGCATATCGTCAGGGAAAAGGGTTGGAAAATGATGATGTGGGGAGACAGGTTAAATCACGCCGAGGCTTTTGGCTATCATGCATGGGAAGGCGATATATGGGGCACATGGCATGCCATCGACATGATACCCAAAGACATTATTATTGCGGACTGGCACTACGAAATTAACGAAGAGGGCTTTCCCGGTATAGAAAAATTTATAGAAAAAGGTTTTACCGTGATTTCTGCAAGCTGGAAAGATTTAACGCAAGCCCGCTTCCTTTTGGACGAAGCCCTAAAATATGAGAAGTCCGCGAAGAAAAAGGGGTTTAAGGGTCAGTTTGCAGGAATGATTGTCACCTGCTGGAGCGAGGTTACAAACGAACTTTTGGATACGCTTTTTGAATCGGTCAAGGCGCGTGAACAAAACGAAGAGGAAAAAGGAACACGCGGCATTGCCTCGTCTATTGTATACATAAGCGGCAAGTTGGATTAGGCGATGGACTTTTCGATTTCTTTCAGCTTTTCATGCGTCAACGAACCGGTTCTAAGTTTTTCTACCGCAAAGAGACTGTACTGTCTGTCGTAAAAAGCGATGTGACTGAAAACCCAATCGACAAGGGTGCGGACAAAATTGTTGGGTACGAATTTTTTGCCTTCGCTGTATTCTTTGGATGCGTCAATAATGTTTTTTATCAAAGTATCATGCATCTTCTTGTGATTGGTTGCTTCCGGATAATTGATTGCGGCAAGCAGCTTGTTTTCGGCATCAAAATGAAAACGAACATAATCAACCATGCGTTTCATGGCATCCCTGAAAGCAGCCTCGACATGATCGCCTTTGGTAAGACATGCGCCGTACAGCTCATTCGCCAGATTGACAAGTTGTTTGTGCTGAGTGTCAATAACCGCAATCCCTGTCTCGTATTTTGTTTCCCATATAATTATTTCGTTATTCATGTGTAAATTATACCATCGTTTGAAAAAAAATGCAAAGAGGAAGAGAGTTGAAAAATGTTCCTTAAAAAGGTAATATCTAATCATGAACTCTATAGAACTTGCGAAAGCTTATGACCCAAAATCCTTTGAAGATCGCATCTATGCAATGTGGAAGGAAAACGGCTGTTTCGCTCCTTGCGAAAACGAAAATGACACGAAAAATTCAAATAAACAGCCTTTTGTCGTTGTTATTCCTCCCCCGAATGTAACAGGCGTTCTTCACCTTGGGCACGGCCTTAACAACAGCCTTCAGGACATAATTGTCCGTTTCCACAGAATGACAGGAGAGCCAACCCTCTGGGTGCCTGGCACCGATCACGCAGGCATCGCGACGCAGAATGTGGTTGAACGCAAGTTAAAAGAACAGGGAAAATCGAGGCGCGATTTGGGGCGCGAAAAATTTCTTGATGAAACCTGGAAAGTAAAAAATGAACATCACGCGATAATTACAAAACAACTCGAAAAAATCGGCGCCAGCGTTGACTGGAAACGAGAGCGTTTTACAATGGACGAAGGTCTTTCCAAGGCTGTGCGCGAAGTTTTTGTCACTCTTTATGAACGAGATTTGTTGTACAAGGGAAATTATCTTGTAAACTGGTGCACTTCCTGCGGCACAGCTCTTGCAGACGACGAAGTTGATCACGAAGACACTTCGGGGAAAATGTATCACATTCGTTATTATTTTTCCGACGGAAAGGGTCCTGCAGGCGAGGGTTCCGATTTTATGGAAATAGCCACAACGCGCCCCGAGACTTTGTTAGGTGACAGCGCGGTTGCCGTTCACCCGGAAGACGAAAGATATTCTGCATTCAAAGGTAAAACCTTACGCTTGCCTTTAACGGAAAGAAACATACCGCTCATTTTTGATTCTTATGTTGAGCGCGCATTCGGAACAGGAGCGTTAAAAGTAACGCCTGCGCACGATCCCAACGACTGGGAACTTGGCAAGAAGCATAATTTGGAAGTTATTAACATTTTAAACCCCGACGGAACGTTAAACGAAAACGTTCCCGAAAAATACCGGGGACTCACCGTAAAAAAAGCAAGGCAGGCAGTAATCGACGACTTAACTACAGGCGGCTGGTTTGTAAAAGACGAGCCTATCAAACACTCGGTTGGTCATTGTTACAGATGTCACACTGTAATAGAGCCGTTCCTTTCCGAGCAATGGTTTGTGCGCATGAAGCCGCTTGCCGAAAAAGCATTAGACTGCTGGAAAAAAGGCGAAATTGTTTTTTATCCGAAAAAATGGGAAAACACATACAAGCATTGGATGGAAAACATCCGCGACTGGTGCGTTAGCCGCCAATTGTGGTGGGGACATCGCATCCCTGCGTGGACATGTTCCGATTGCGGCAAGCTTTCAGTTTCGCGTAACGATTTGGAAACGTGTCCGCACTGCAAAAGCAAAAATATCGAGCAAGACCCCGATGTTCTTGACACATGGTTTTCAAGCTGGCTTTGGCCGTTCAGCACTTTGGGCTGGGAAAACTCCAATTGCGATACCCGGGATTTTAATTCCTACTACCCAACTACGGCTCTTGTAACAGGATACGACATCATCTTTTTCTGGGTTGCAAGAATGATCATGGCAGGTTTGGAGTTCACGGGCAAAGCGCCGTTCAGGGACATTTACATTCACGGGCTTGTGCGCGACAAACAGGGACGAAAGATGAGCAAATCCCTTGGTAACGGACTTGACCCGTTGGAATTGGTTGACGAATTCGGCGCTGACGCAATGAAGTTTACGCTAAGCTTTATGTGCGCGCAGGGGCAGGATATTCTTGTTGACAATGAATCTTTTAAACTGGGTTCCAAATTCGCAAACAAAATTTGGAACGCAAGCCGCTATATTCTAATGAATTTGGACGGACGAAAATTAATACAAAACCCTGCGCTTAACCCCTGCGACAAATGGATTTATTCGCGTCTTAACACTGCCGCAAAAAACATGAGAGAAGCGTTTCTTTCTTATCGTTACAACGATGCAGCCCTTACAGGCTATGAATTTTTCTGGAACGATTTTTGCGATTGGTATGTGGAAGCCACAAAAATTTCCATGAAAGAAGACAACAATTCGACCCCTGCGGGAGCGTTAGAAAAAGATCGCGCAACAACCATTCTTTTGGATGTTTTAACTCAATCGCTAAAACTTCTTCATCCGCTGCTTCCTTTTGTAACGGAAGAAATATTCCAAAAGATTCAAGGATTGGGTATCGGCGGCAAAAGAAATGAATTTTTAATTACTTCGATGTATCCCGATTATGACGAAGCGCGAAATTCTCCCGAAGACGAAAAGAATTTTTCCGTTTTGCAGTCATTGGTTGGAATGATAAGAACTCTGCGCGCCGAGTGCGGCATTACTCCCGATAAAAAACTTCGCGTAACTGTAAGGTCCGGCAATGAACTGCACAAGGCTTTTGCAGAAAATAAAAGCCTAATTAAACTCCTTGCAGGCATAAACGATCTTGATATCCAAAACGAAATTGCGGATACGATGCGTCCGCAAGGCTCGATTGGCATGGCAGGTAACGGTTTTGAAGTGTTTGTATTTGTGGCGGAAGCTGTGGATACGGCAGCGTTAAAGAAAAAGCTTGCGCTGGATTTGGAAAAAGACGCCAAATATACAGAAAGCCTTCGCGCCAAACTTGCAAATGAACAATTTGTAAAAAATGCGCCCGAGCAGCTTGTCGCAGAGCAAAAAACAAAACTTGAAGAAACCATAATGCGAACAGAAAAGCTTGCTTCTTATATAAGGGATATTTAATGAATACCGAACAAATGAAACAGTTATCGGGTCTGCGTCTTGCTCCGTACATTCAAGTTGCGACTTTTTTAATCGGCAAATCGCGCGAAGGCGGCGGAAACATGTTCCGCCATCAGCTTGATACTATGTCGATTCTTATCGATTACAAATACATGGATTCGATTTTATTAAAAGCTTCCCTGGTTCACGATGTAATCGAAGACATACCCGATTTTAACCATAATATTCTCCTTTCCATTGACGTTGATAGCCACGCTGTTTACGATCTTGTGCTTGAAGTGACAAGGCGTCACGGCGAGAGCAAACCCGATTTTTTAACGCGCATAAAGGAAAAAGGTTCGCAGGAAGCAAAAATTCTAAAAGTGGCGGACAGGATTTCCAACATGATTTCGTTGGGTTTTGTAAACAATCTTGATTTTGTCGCGCGTTACATTGCAGAGACCGAAAAATATCTTTTGCCAATCGCGCAGGAAGTCAATAATGACATGTTAAGGGAAATGACAGACCTTGTGGCTTCCAGGCGAAAATATCTTAACGATTACAGCAATTTGGAACGCTTTATCATAAAAAACACGACGGAGGTTTAATTACGTCTTTACTTAAAGATATTAAATCTCCTTCCGACATAAAAAAAATGTCTTTTAAAGAATTAAACCTCCTTGCGGATGAAATAAGGGAAAAAATTGTTTCTACAGTTTCAAGTAACGGAGGACATCTAGCTTCCAATCTTGGAGTCGTGGAACTTAGCATTGCCCTTCATAAGGTTTTTAATTCGCCGGATGACAAAATTGTCTGGGATGTGGGACATCAATGTTATGCGCATAAACTTCTTACGGGACGTTTTTCTTCATTTACAACCCTTCGCAGACAATCGGGGCTTGCAGGTTTTCCCAAGCGCAGCGAAAGCGAACATGACGCATTCAACACGGGACACGCCTCAACTTCAATTTCTGCGGCTTTGGGTCTTCTTGCGGGAGAACGCCTTAACGGCAAAAAAGGGCACTCAATCGCGGTAATAGGAGATGGCGCGTTAACAGGAGGGCTTGCCTACGAAGCATTATCTCATGCAGGACATTTGGGTCTTCCGCTTATCGTAATTCTAAATGACAACAAAATGTCAATCAGCAGAAACGTCGGCGGTTTGTCAAAATATTTAAGCCGTTTGTCAATGAAAGGAAAATATCAGACTTTTCGCCGCCACTTTGACGCGATGGTAAAAAAAATTCCTGTAGCGGGCGAAGCGTTTTTCAATCTTATTGTAAGATTAAAACGCGCGGTTAAAGCCGTTTTTTATATCGACAATTTTTTTGTAGACCTTGGTTTTGAATATGCAGGCCCCATTGCAGGGCATAACATAAAGGCGCTTGCGGGCATTTTGGAAGACGTAAAAAAAATCAACCGCCCTGTTGTTGTTCATATAAACACGCGAAAAGGCAAAGGCTACGGATATGCCGAAGACGACCCGAACAGCTATCACGGCGTCGGTTCTTTTCGCGTTTCCGACGGAATAGATTCTTCCGAAACAGTTAAAAGGAAAAGTTTTACCGAAAGTTTTTCCGACTGCATATTGGAAGCCGCGCAAAAAAACGAACGCGTTATCGCAATCACCGCCGCCATGCAGACAGGCACAGGACTTTGCGCATTTGCAAAAAAATTCCCGAACCGCTTCTTTGACGTGGGCATCGCCGAAGGACACGCCGTAACTTTTGCATCGGGTCTTGCGGCGCAGGGACTTCGTCCTGTTGCCGCAATTTATTCAACTTTTATGCAGCGCGCTGTCGATCAGGTTATCCACGATACCGCCCTTCAAAAACTGCCCGTTGTTTTTGCATTGGACAGGTCCGGTTTTGTCGGCGCGGATGGTGAAACCCATCAGGGGATTTTTGACATTTCGCTTTTTCAAAGTGCGCCCAACATGACAATCCTGGCTCCTGCAAGCGAGAACGAAATGAAACTTGTTTTTGATTGGGCGATTGGCGCACAAAGATCCGGTCCTTTAATTATCCGTTACCCGAAGGCGTATTGTCCGCAGGAAATTAACGCGTTTTCCTCTCCGTTGGAACCGGGGCGCGGCGTTTGGGTTTCCAAAAAAAACTGCGATGTTTGCATCGCATTTACGGGAAGTTTGTACAGGGAAGCGACCGAAGCCTGCGCCTTTTTAAAAGAGCGCAATATCGAAGCGGACTTGTACAATTTAAGATTCTTAAAGCCTGTTGACGAAGATTATCTTGCAAATATCATGAATGAATATAAGGTTGTCTGCTTTGCGGAAGAAGGAATAAAAGCGGGCGGATTCGGCGAGAAGGCAAGCGCTCTTGCATTGCAGCGCAAATGCAGCGCAAAAATTATTGTCCTTGCCGCTCAGGTTAAATTCCTGGAAGAAGACAGGGCTTTGGGCACCAGGGAAGAACTGCTGGCGGAAAACGGCTTGGACGGAAAAAGTATCGCCCGTGCCATAATTTAATATTTGAATAGTCTTTGATAATTTAATATTGACATAAAAAAACAAATCCGGTATATTGACAACCGGCTGTATATTAAAGACAGCTAAAATAAAACGTGTTCAGTATTGAACATAATACTTTATGTAAAGGAGAGAAAATTATGGCTATTGCAGGATTGATTTTGGGTATCCTCAGCTTGATAGGAGGAAGTATTCCTGTTACAGCTGCGTTTCCCATGTGGTTATTCGGCCTTGTTGGTATTATTTTAAGCACAATTGCTCGAAAGAAACTCAAAGCGGCGAACCAGCCCAGCGGCGTAGCAACTGCAGGTTTGGTATTAAGCATTATCGGCTTTGTCCTGTCGCTCATCACTTTCGTAGCTTGCTTGGTTTGCGCAGGCGCTGCTGCCGGTGCTCTTGGCAGCCTTGGTCTCTAAGACACCGCCATTTGTAAAAGATCCGGGGAACAATTGCCGTTTTCCGGATCTTTTCTTTTAATTTGAAAATATGTTTCCTTTCATTACGATTTTCGGCAAAACGGTCGGTCTGTATCAAATAACCCTGCTATTGGGCATATTCTCCATGGGTGTTTATGTTTGCAGATTGTGTACAAAAAACGGTCACGATGACAGCGACGGCATCAATTTTTTGCTGCTTGCTTCGATAGGAGTGTTCGCAGGCGGACACATTTTATATTCGATTGTCAATTATCGGATATTCCTGCATGTAATAAAAAATATCGGGAGCATCGATTCGTTTGGCGTTTTTTTGGACGCGGTTTCCCTTATATGGGGCGGAAATATTTTTTACGGCGGGCTGCTTGGAGGCATACTTGCCGCAGTCATCATATTGAAAAAAAGACCGCAATACGGCTATTTGCTCGATTATATCGCGCCTGCAATACCGTTGTTTCATTTTTTTGGAAGAATCGGCTGTTTCTTTTCAGGATGCTGCTTTGGAGTGGAATCGTCCCTGGGCTGCACTTTTCACAATTCGATTGTTGAACAGGCAAATGGAATCAACAGGTTTCCGGTGCAATTGCTGGAAGCTTTTGTCAATTTGATGCTGTTTTTCGCGCTTGATTTTTTAAGAAGAAAAAACTTTTTCAGTCAAAACCTTATCTTTTTTTACCTCCTGTTTTATTCCGTCGCGAGGTTTTTCATTGAATTCCTGCGAGGTGATTCTTACAGGGGCTACTTTTTGTTTTTGTCCACATCGCAAATTATAAGCATTTTGATTTTCTGCGCCGTCATTCCAAGAATTTACGGCTTGATAAGGCGCAATCCCCGATAAAGCGCAATTTACGACTTTAACCCAAAGCCAAAATATGCTATAATCCCAACCAGATGCAATGGTTGCAATGGCTTTCTTCGATATATGATTTTATCCGCCCTGCTCTGGACGTAGCGCTCCTCGCCTTTATCCTTTACAAGGGTTATGAGCTTTTGGAAAAAACGCAAGCGCTCCCTCTTGTCAAGGGCGCGGGATTTCTCGCGCTTGTTTATGCCATCGCGTTTTTCTTTAACCTTACAACTTTAAGATGGGTGCTTACCACGATAGCGCCCGGTCTTTTTATAGCAATTGCCATCGTGTTCCAACCGGAATTAAGAAAAATTTTCATGCGTTTGGGGCAGACCGAATTTTTCCGTCCCAATACAACCGTTCAAACAGGAAAAATAGACGCTGTAATAACTGCGGCCGAGATCCTCTCCCAAAGAAGAAGGGGCATGCTTGCCGTTTTTCCGCGAAAGATAAACATAAAAAACATAATCGACACGGGAACAAGAATTAACGCGGAAATTTCTTCCAGTTTGATAGTCGCAGTCTTTGAGTTTGACGGTCCTCTTCATGACGGAGCCATGGTAATTCAAAACGGAAAGATTGTGGCGGCAAGCTGCTTTTTGCCGCTTTCCGAAAGACAGGATATACGAAAAAATTTCGGAACCCGCCACAGGGCAAGCCTTGGAATGGCGGAACAATCGGACGCTGTCATTCTGATTGTTTCGGAAGAAACGGGCGCAATTTCTCTCGCTTATGACGCAAAGCTTTATTACGATTTGACATCGTCCGAAGTTACGCGCAAATTAATGGAGCTTTTGGACAAGGGAGCAAGAAAGGAAATTGCGCAGAAAAACGCATCTGGCGAAGAGACGGAGGTTTTGGTTGAATAGGGCAAAACTTTTTTCCAAAATAACGGAAAAATGGCCGGTTAAGGTTCTCTCGATTGCCGCCGCCATAATCATTGTTGTTTTTTACAGGATGAACAATTTGGAAACACGCTCTTTCCAGTCCGTGCTTTTTATCGAATCAAGCGAAACTTTAATTCCCGCAAACACATTTGCAAGCTCGGTCAGAATTTCGCTTCGCGGAGAAGCCGACGGAATTCATCCGATACTCGACGAAGATATCGAAGCGTTTATAGATCTTGGAAGATTCGCAGCCGAAGGCAATTACAGGGTGCCTGTTCAAATAAGAAAAAAAGGAAGCGCTCTTGGCGTAGAACCTTTGGAAATTTCCGTTATTCCGATAGAAATTCAAATCACTTTGGAACAGAGAGTTACGCGCAATGTTGATGTCTATCCTGTTTTGCAGGGAACTGTCGCAGAAGGATTTGAACTTAGAAACCAATCTCTTCTTCCAAGAACTGTTGCCGCGGAAGGGCCGCGAAGCCTGATGGAAAACCATCTTGAGTTTAACACGGAAATAATAAATCTTGACGGGCGTTATGACGATTTTTCCATCATGGTAAATGTCGTGGACGACAATCCGTTGGTCTCGATTCACGGAAACAAGCTGCTTGAATTCAGGGGTTCCATAAGCAGAATCGCGCGCGAAGAGCAGATAACAAGGGTAACGCCCGGCGCAATTTTAATGGAGATTACGGGAGAAAACGGCGAATGATTGTCGGCGTGGGAATAGACATTGTAAAAACGGAGCGCATGGAACATTGGCTTTCCAATCAAAAGCTATTGGAAAGATTTTTCCATACGGAAGAAATCGCGCTTGCGTTTTCGCGCGAAAAAGCCGCAGCGCAGACGTTATCTGCAAGATTTGCCGCAAAGGAAGCGTTCGGCAAAGCGCTTGGAACGGGTCTTTCGCATATCGTACTGAAAGACATTCTGATTTTGAACAGGGAAAACGGCAAACCGTACATACAGCTTGGCGAAAGCGCAAAAACCGCATTTGACAATTCGGGCGCAAACATGGCGCATATTTCCCTTTCGCATGAAAGGGAAAATGCAATTGCGATGATTGTTTTGGAAAGGGTGTAAAAATGGCAAAGAAAAAAGTTGAAGAAGACAAAGAATTAAAAGTTACTTTTCAATCCAAAAAGGAATACGAATGCCCCGCATGTTTGGCAACTTTCAAGAAAGAGGAACTGCTCTCGGGCGGCGGAAGATTAATCGCGGGCAAACTCACGGAAGAGCTTCACCGTCTTTACGAGCCGTCTGCAAAATACGGCAAGGTTTTTCCGCTTGTTTATCAGGCAATTGTCTGCCCCGAATGCTGGTTTTCTTCGATGGAAGCGGATTTTCCGTTATTGCCAAGGGAAAATGTGAACAAAGTGAAAAACGAAACGGAAAAAAGAATGAAAGAGGCTCAACTTGTTTTTCCTAATATTGATTTTCAGGAAAACAGGACATTGATGGACGGAGCCGCCTCCCAGTATCTTACATTGATGTGCTATGATTATTACAACAAGCCGACGTCTCCCACAATCAAGCAGGGACTTGCGGCAATTCGCTGCGCATGGTTAATCGACGAGCTTCATATAAAATTCCCGGATCAGCATTATGACTGGCTTGCGACGTTATTCAGAAAAAAAGCGCAGTATTGCTACAATGAAGCGCTTTCGCGCGAGCAAAGCGGAAGGGAAAACCTTTCGGGCTTGAAAGCTTTCGGTCCCGATACGGACAAAAATTATTCGTACGAAGGCATGCTCTACATGTGCGCGTATCTGAGGTACAAGTTCGGTCCCGCGCATGATGAAGAACAAAGAAAGAATTCATTGGAAGAAGCGCGAAGAACCATCGCAAAATTATTCGGCATGGGAAAATCTTCAAAAGACAAACCCGGCGCATTTTTGGAAATTGCAAGAAAACTTTACGACACATTAAACAAAGAACTCACAGAGAATGAATAGAAACATAAAACTTGTAATCTCTTATGACGGAACGGATTTTTGCGGATGGCAGAGGCAGGATAACGGAAGAACCGTTCAGGGCGAAATCGAGGATGCGCTTGAAAAAATGCACGGACACACTGTCAATCTTACCGGCTCCGGCAGAACAGATTCGGGCGTACACGCAAAGGGACAGGCTGCCAATTTTTTGACGGATATCGAAAGCATCCCTGCGGATCGTTTTGCGCCTGCGCTTAATTCGCTTCTTTCGCATGAGATACGCGTAATGGAAGCATACGAAGCGCCGCTTGATTTTCATGCGCGATTCAGCGCAAAATCAAGGCTTTACCGCTATCAATTTTTATGCCAAAAGGAAACAATCGCTGTGCACGAAAGCCGTTATCACTTGAATCTGCGCAGACATCCCGATATCGAACTTTTAAACGCCTACGGAAGGCTCCTTTTTGGCGAGACTGACTGCTCTATTTTCGCAGGCGCGGGAGACACAAGCAAATCAAAAAAACGCTATGTCTACAGGGCGTATTTTTACCTGGAAAGAAATGCGCTTGTTTTTGAAATTTGCGCAAACGCCTTCCTTAGGAATATGGTTCGCTCTGTTGCAGGCACCTTCCTTCATTACGAAGAATCGGGCACAAAACCGGAAGAATTGCGCGAAATCATCGCCTCCGGCGATCGCAGCCTTGCAGGACCCACCCTGCCACCTCAAGGACTTTTTTTGTGGAAAGTGGATTATTAACTATTGACATAAATCAAAAAAAACCTCATTGTTTCATTATTATGCGTCTAGGGAGGCTGGAAGGAAATAGGTGATAGGAAGCAATGTTGTCATCGAAGGTATCAGCAAGTCATTCGGTGATTTCGAAGTGCTCAAGAATGTGAGCATGGAAATAAAAAAGGGAGAATTTTTTTCCCTATTGGGGCCGTCCGGGTGCGGAAAGACAACTCTGCTTCGCATAATCGCAGGTTTTGAGCATCCTGATAAAGGGGTGCTAACCCTTGACGGAGACGATGTGCTTTCGCTTCCTCCCAACAAACGCCCGACCAACACGGTTTTTCAAAATTATGCCCTTTTCCCCCACCTTACAGTCTTTGAAAATGTAGCGTTTTCTCCGCGTTTAAAAGGAGAATCTTCAGCGCAGATAAAAAGCAAAGTAGAACAATACCTAAAACTTGTCCATCTTGACGGTCATGCCGACAAAAAACCAAATCAGCTTTCGGGCGGAATGAAACAGCGCGTCGCAATTGCGCGCGCCCTTATAAACGAACCTCGCGTGCTTTTGCTTGACGAACCGCTCTCCGCTTTGGATGCCAAACTTCGTCAGCACATGCTTATAGAACTTGACAGAATCCACGATGAAATCGGCATCACCTTTATTTATGTAACGCACGATCAGCAGGAAGCGCTTTCCGTTTCCGACAGAATCGCAATCATCGAGCAGGGACAGGTTTTGCAGATAGACACACCTCATGAAATATACGAAAGCCCTGCGACCAATTTTGTCGCCAAATTCATAGGAGAGACAAATCTTTACGACGGCACAATTCTAAAAGTGGAAAAAGTGAAGCTCCACGATTTTGAGGGCGTAACCGAATACATGGCGGAGGTTGAAATCCCGGAGCTTGGAATAATCAAGGTAACCGATGCCGATGAAATTCATGCGGGGCAAAAGGTAAGCTTTACAGTAAGACCGGAAAAAATCGTAATTACAAAAGAAAAACCGGCAATTAAACGCGATGACATAAACCTGATTCAAGGCATTGTTGATGAGCCGATCTATTCGGGCTTCCAGACAAAATTTTACGTGCAAACGGATAAAACAATTATCCGCGTAATCAAACAGCACGCGAATTATTCCGATGAAGGACCTGATATCCGCTGGAAAGATCAGGTTTATCTATCATGGAGCGCCGTTGACGGCTATGTTGTCGAGGTAAAAAAGTGAGCGGCGAACGAATCTTCCCGATCCAAAAAATGAAAAACCTGGGTCCTCTTTACTCGTCGCCCATGGCAGTGTGGTTCACGGCGTTTTTCCTGGCTCCAATCGCGATTGTCGTCGTTTTCAGTTTTTTAAAAAAGGGATTGCACGGCGGCGTAACTCCCGAATTTTCCCTTGAAGCGTACCAGTATCTTGCAGACCCTGTTTTCTTAAAAATCACTTTTCGAACGATTGTAACTTCGTTTATCGCGACATTTATTACAATTTTGATTGCCCTTCCCTGCGGTTATTTTATGGCAAGAAGCAAACATCAAACATTGTTTTTGCTTTTGATAATCATTCCGTTTTGGACAAATTTTCTAATCAGGGTTTTTGCATGGATAAACATTTTGGGCAACAACGGATTCATAAATCAATTTTTATTGAACACAGGCTTAATCGAGACTCACCTTCCGCTTATGTACAATCAAAATGCTGTTATCCTTGTTCTTGTTTACATGTATTTGCCGTATGCGATTCTGCCTCTCTACTCCACGATTGACAAATTCGATTTTTCCCTTTTGGAAGCGTCCCGCGATCTTGGAGCGAACAAATTGACATCGATTGTAAAAGTTCTTCTTCCAAACATCCGCGGCGGCATTTTTACGGCTGTTTTGTTTACATTCATTCCCATTTTCGGCGCTTATGCGGTTCCCCTGCTTGTGGGCGGCATGAAATCCTACATGCTTGGAAACGTTATTGCGGATCAATTGTTAAAATCGCGTAACTGGCCGCGCGCCGCAGCGATTTCCATGGTGCTTACGATTATTACCACAGCGGGCGTTCTTTTGATGATGTACATGCAGAAAAAAGACGCTTCCAAAACAAAAGAATCCAATGTCAAAACGGAGGGGACATGAGCCAAAGCATCATTTCCAAAATTGTCACCTCGTTAAGACCGCAGAGAGTTCAGGGAGAAGCCGCAAGACACGCAAGGCGCGCGTACAGGCAGCGTTTTTCCACATCGCAGACAATTTTTATTTTTACGATAATTTTTCTTTTTCTTCCCTTATTTGTGCTTGTTGTCTATTCGTTTAACGGTTCTACAAGCATGAACTGGACAGGCTTTTCCTTAAGATGGTATCAGCGTCTTTTGACGGAACGCGGCCTTTGGATTGCAGTAAGAAACAGCCTTGTAATTGCGCTTTCTTCCGCCGCTACGGCTACAGTGATTGGAACAATCGGCGCAATCGGGGTGAGTTTTTACAAATTCAAAACGCGCGGTTATGTGCAAACAATTTCGTTTTTGCCGATGATTTTGCCGGAAATAATAATCGGCGTATCGCTTGCCATTTTTTTTGCAGGTCTTCAAATACGCCTTGGGCTCCTGACAATTTATATAGCGCACGTTACGTTTAACATCCCCTTTGTTTTTTTGATGGTAATGGCGCGTCTTGAAGAATTCGATTTTTCAATAATAGAGGCGGCAAAGGATCTTGGTGCAAGCGAAAGGCAAACCCTTTTTAAGGTAACGCTTCCCATCTGCATGCCGGGCATTGTTTCGGGTCTTTTAACGGCAATCACTCTGTCTCTGGAAGATTTTGTCATTACGTTTTTCGTAGCGGGTCCCGGCTCTTCCACCCTGCCGATTTTCATTTATTCGGCAATTACGCGAAAAGGCGGCGTAACGCCTTTGATAAGCGCGCTTTCCGTTGTCATGATTTTAACAACCGTTCTTCTTTGCATTTTGCTTAGAAAATTCTTAAAATACATCGCCGCAAAATAGGACCTTGTACAAGGTTTTATAATATTTTTATTTGGAGGAAATTATGGAGGAAAAGGTAGAAACACTTTTTTCGGACGCAGTCTTAAAAAAAGTTTCGCAAGGACAAAGACTGCGTGCAGGAAGCAAGGGAAGCTTGTCAGGCTTGGCGTTTGGCATAATGCTAAGCGTCGCAATGTTAGCTGCAATGACAGGCTGTGACAAAAGGGAGCGTCTGTACATTTATAACTGGACGTACTACACACCCGATTCTGTTATTGAGAAATTCGAGAAGGAATTCAATGTAAGGGTAATTTACGACGAGTTCCCGTCAAACGAAGACATGTACGCAAAAATAACATCGGGTGCCTCGGGCTACGATATTGTTTTTCCGTCGGCGGATTATGTTTCCATCATGATAGAAAATAAAATGCTGGAAAGAATCGACCATTCACAAATTCCCAACTTGCGAAACGTCTGTCCCGCCGTGCTTGCAAAAACGGATTACGACGCAAACATGGAATATTCCGTTCCTTATTATTTTGGAGCGGCGGGCGTAATTGTAAACACCGCAAATGTGCCCAAATTTGAAAGAAGCTGGTCGATATTTGCAAGAGACGATTTAAGGGGCAGAATGACCATGTTAGACGACATGCGCGAAGTTATGGGAGACGCTTTGGTGCATCTTGGATATTCTGTGAATACCGTAAACCCCTCCGAGATTACCGAGGCAAGGGATTTAATCATCAATTTCTGGAAGCCGAATCTTGTAAAATTTGACGCGGAAGCTTTTGGAAAAGGTTTTGCCACTGGCGATTTTTGGGTTGTTCAGGGATACCCCGAAGTTGTCTTTGAAGAAATTGTCGAAGATCCAAGAATGATGGCAAACACTGTTTTCTTTATTCCCGAAGAAGGCGGTCCCGCATACATCGACAGCATGGTAATTTTAAGGGGAGCCAGGAATATCGAACTTGCGCACAAGTTCATCAATTTTATTCACGACCCGCAAATCTATGCGGAGTTCTGCGATGCATTCGGTTTTCCGGCATCGGCGAATGTGCCTGCCCGTCAATATACAAGAGGATACATGGGCGAAGGCCGTTCATGGTACACAATAGAAGATTTGGAAAACGTCGAATTGAAAAAAGATTTGGGATCTTATCTTTATCTTTACGATGAAGCATGGTTTAGATCCATCAGAGTTGGCGACTAGATTTTATCAAACTGCCTTGAGTTAAAAAAATTAATTCAAGGCGGCAATTAGGAGACAATATTGAAAAAAGTATGCGTTATTTTTTTTGCGGCAATGACAACATTCATCTTTGTATTAACATCGTGCGATTCAAGAGAGAAGCTTTACATTTATAATTGGACATATTATACCCCGAATTCCGTGATTGAAAAATTTGAAAATGAATTTAATGTCAGGGTGATTTACGACGAGTTTGCCTCCAACGAAGAAATGTTTGCAAAACTTACCGCTGTCCGCAAGGGAAAGGGCGGATATGATGTCGTATTCCCTTCCAAAGATTATGTTCCGATTATGATTCAGGAGGGAATGCTTGAAAGAATCGACAAAACAAAAATCAAAAACCTTGAAAATATCGATCCTGCGCTTCTTTTAAGGATGACATACGATCAGAACATGGATTACTCGGTTCCGTATTTTTACGGCGCGGCGGGCATTGCGGTAAACACAGGCAAAGTGACGCGCTTTGAAAGGGACTGGTCAATCTTTTCAAGGGAAGATCTTGCCCAAAGAATGACAATGCTTGACGATTTTCGCGAAGTGTTCGGCGCGGCTTTTTCCTGTCTTGGTTACTCCGTAAACACAACGAACGGACGCGAAATCGCCCAAGCGAGAGACTACATCATTTTAAACTGGAAACCGAACCTTTTGCGTTTCGACTCCGAAACAATCGGCAAGGGATACGCAAACGGCGATTTTTGGGTTGTACACACTTTCCCGGAAATGGTATACGAAGAAATCACCGATAACCCCCAATTGCTTGCCGACACCGTGTTTTTCATCCCTGCGGGCAGTCCTTCATATATCGATAATATGGTCATCTTAAAAAACGCAAGGAACGTAGAAAGGGCGCACGATTTCATCAATTTTATCCACAGACCGGCGATTTATGCCGAATTTGTCGATTCTTTCGGGCTTCCCGCGACTGTAAATGTCCCTGCAAGGAGAATAAGCCGTACAAGCGTTCCCATGTATCTTGAAGAAGAGCTTGATCGAACCGAGCTTGTGGACTATTTGGGCGAATACAGGGAGCTTTACACAGACGCATGGTTTAATTCGATAAGGGCAGGAGAATAAAAAAGGGGCTTTACACTTTTTTTGTTTTCTGATACAAATAAGAAGACCCAATTTTCAAGCTGTTTAAGGAAGGATAATATGTCACGGAGTTGTGATATTTGCGGAAAACATACAATCACAGGCAATAAAGTCAGCCATGCCAAAAATCGTACCCGCCGAACGTGGAAACCGAACCTGGTAAATGTAAAGACCGAAGCAGGCGGCACTACCATGAAGCTTAAAATATGCGCAAGGTGTCTTAAAAGCGATTATATCACCAAAAAAGTCTAACTTTGTCCCATGACAGACAAAAAGCTGTTTCAAGCGTTAGATTACATTCTCAATCACAGTAACGAAGCCACAATTGAGGCGCTTGCGGAAGCTGTCGCAAGGCGCAGAAGAGACTTGACTGTTTTCAGCGCGGTTGGCGGCATGCCCGACCCTCAAAAAATGGCAAAAGAAATTACGGACAAAATAAACGACGGCGTCGGCGGCAGCATCGACATGATGAGAAAAACCGTACAGGACATGATTATAAAGCTTCTCAGGGAACATGCGCCTGAACTGAACGATCAGCAAATTAACGAGCTTTGCCAGGCATGGCTTCCCGACAGAGCCGCTCCCGGAAAAACCGCAGGCGGCCTTCCCCCCGATGTTCTTCATTCCATGATCGACCAATTTGTCTCATTCTCCAACGGCGAAATGAACGCAAAAGTCGACAAAACCCTGCGCAAGGAAATGGGCGCATGGCCCGAGCGCTACTGGAACGCCTTCCCTCCTGTTGTGCGCCAGATCATTACCGATTACCTGAAAAACAAAATATCAGCCAAAGATTACAAAGCGCAAATTAATGTTGCGCTAGGAATGTAATTTTTTACATTAATATTTATACTATCTTTTTTAAAAAAGGCGTGTACGCTTAGGCATGCGCAGACCGGGCGCACTACTCGGGTTAAAACCCTCGTGCATGATACATCTCATTGACTTTTATTATGCGCCACGCCTCTTTAATTTATCACAACAACACGCTTGCGCGTGCAGACATAGGCGCCAAATACCCCCGCCATAGCGTTTCGCACACGCCTTTATTAGAAATGAGCCAATAACTATTTTTGTACAAAACATTATATTACCAAGGAGGATTTAATTGTGCAGTTATCCTGTATAATAAATACGATTTGTTTTCTTTCATCCTTAGTGTTAATCCGTGGAAATTCGTGGACTATCTCTTCTTAATACTTGAATTCGCTATCTCCGATAAATTCGCGTAAAATGCTGTTTCCCGGCACATGCTGCGGGGGAATCGGCGTAAAGTTTTCAAGGAACGACAAAAGACGCGCGGCTTCCGCGTATTCGGTTCTGCCGGGTTTTATTGCGCGTAACAGAGGATCCACGAAATATTTAAAAACGGATAACTCGTAATCAAGCGCGGAATTGAACGTTGCATCTGCGGTGTTCTGAAACGGGAAAATATGCTTGCGCTCGCCTGCCTGCACCTTGGGCCACATTCTTATTGTGCCTGCGGCTTCCATTCCCCTAAACTGCGAATCGCGGGTCATTCGCCTTAAAAGCCTGTTATCGCTTGTGGGAATACGGTTATGATCGTCAAGATTTAACTGCGTAAGCGCGGAAACGTAAATTTTAAATTTTGTGCTGCGCTCGATACTGTGGGTAAGAGCATCGTTTAATCCGTGGATGCCTTCTACAATCAAAATATTGTTTTTTTCCAGTTTTATTTTTCTTCCGCCGCTTTCTTTTCTTGATGCTGTCTTGAATTCATAAACGGGAAGCGTTATTTCCTTTCCCGCATATAAATCCAGAAGCTGCTCATTCAAATACGGAACATCAAGCGCTTCCAGGCATTCCCAATCGGGTTCGCCGTTTTCATCCTTCGGCGTTTCGTTGTTTCCCCTGTAATAATCGTCAAGGCTTATCATGATCGGTTTTAAGCCTGAAACCATAAGCTCGACTGCAAGACGTTTTGCGCTTGTTGTTTTTCCCGAGCTTGAAGGACCCGCGATTAAAACCATTTTAATTTTATCCTGGCGCATATAAATTCTTCGCGCAATGTCACCCATCATTCTTGACTGATGCGCTTCTGCGATTCTTATATATTCTTTAAATGACCTGTTTGCAATGCGCTGATTCAATTCGCCAACTACGCGAACGCCGATAATTTTTCCCCATTCCTTGTAATTTTTGTAAACGCTGAAAATTTGCGGTTCGTCCTGAAACTCGTCGAGGGTGTCGCCTTTTCCAAAGCCCGGAAAACGAAGCAAGAATCCGTCCTGGTAGGGCATAAGTTCAAATGACGACAAAAGCCCCGTACGATCAAGGAGAGGCTGCACGTACATGTCGATATAACCTTTGCATTCGTTAACCCTTATATACGAAGAGCTTCTTTGTTCCAATAACATCGATGTATCAGGCTGATTATGCTCCTTAAAAAGTTGTACCGCTTCTTCGTAAGAAAGATATTTAAACGAAATCGGACAATTTTCCTTTACGATATTTTTCATTTCTTCTTCAAGCTTTTTAATGTCGCTGTCTTTCTGCTTTTCGCCCGAACTGAATGTATAATAATAGCTGTGACCAAGCGAATGACCAACATAAACTCCGTCATTCGGAAACACGTTTCTTGCGGCTACTGCCAGCACAAAGGATAAAGTGCGTCTGTAAATCATCATCCCTTCGGACGAATTCAAAAAGACGGGTTCCAGATTGGCGTTAACCAAAAGAGATGTTCCAAGCGGACGTATTTCGTTGTTTTCCCTTACAGCCGCAATCGAATTTTTTACATCACCAAAATGTTCCAGCAAGGAAGACGCTTTTGTGCCCGAGGCGCAGGAAATCGTTTTTTGGGCGATTTTAATGTTAATAATGTCGTTCATATATACATTATATCATAACTTGTTAAAATAAGCCATAATTGTCAGTTGCGGGATTTTCCGATATGCTTGTGAATCAAATAAAGTTTAAGCGAGCGAAGTTTTTCGGTTACGGAAACCTTGTAAAGATGCGGATTTAAAAGCCTTTTATACGTTGCGTCGAAACTTTCAAGATCGCTCATCGCATGCGCTTTAATTTCAGCTAACGTAATGGGTTCTTGCGTTACAAACCCCGAATCTATGCGTTTTTTCAACAGCGGCACAGCTTGTCCGTCTATTGTATGTTCAAAATGACGATAATCGGCGGACGGATGCCAGAAGCAATACTTCTGCCCTTCTGTCAGAATGTCTTTTTCATCGCCGTCATCAATGCCCAAAACATCGGATATTGCTTCTCCGTTTTTATCCTTGATGCGCCAGACCTGTTTGATGCCGGGGTTTGTTGTTTTTTCGGGGTTGTCGGAAAATTTCATGACAGGCGTAATATTATTTCCGTTAACTATCGCCGCAAGTTTGTATACGCCCGTAAAAGCCGCGACATTTCCTCCCGTAACAAGACGGGTTCCCACTCCCCAACTGTTTACGGGCGCGCCGTCTTTAACCAAAGTTTCGATAATATTTTCGTCCAAGTCGTTTGATACTGTGATAAACGCGTTAAAGAGCCCTGCGCTGTCAAGATGTTTTCTTACTTCATTTGACAAATACTGAATGTCGCCCGAATCCAGGCGCACTCCGAAAGTTTTTCCTTTTGCGGCAAGTTTTTTTCCCACTTTTATCGCGTTGTTGATTCCGGTTTTTAAAGTATCGTAAGTGTCAATTAAAAAAATTGTTCTGTCCGGATAAAGATCGGCATAAGCCTGAAAGGCTTCTTCTTCCGTGTCAAAAGACATTATCCACGCATGTGCCATTGTTCCCATAACGGGAATATCAAAAGTTTTTCCCGCAAGCGTGTTGCTTGTTCCCTGCGCTCCTCCGATAAAAGCCGCGCGCGAAGCGGACAAAGAACCGTCAAAACCTTGAGCGCGCCTAAGACCAAATTCCATGACATTTCCCCTGCCCGAGGCAAGCCATACCCTGCTTGCTTTTGTCGCAATAAGGGTTTGAAAATTAATCGTATTTAAAAGCATTCCTTCTATTAGCTGACATTCGATTAGATTTCCTTCCACCCTGATTAAAGGCTCATAGGGAAAAACGATTGTTCCTTCGTCCATCGCCCAAAGCGATCCCCTAAAACGAAAAGTTTTAAGATACTCGATAAAACCGTTTTCAAAGATATTCAAGCTTTTTAAATAGTCGATGTCGTCATCCGAGAAAGAAAAATTGGAAAGTTTGTCGATTAAAGTACCAAGACCTGCAAAGACGGAATAACCGCCGCCGAATGGCTGAAAGCGAAAAAACATTTCAAAAACGGCGCGTTCTTTGCGGTTGTTTACCCAATACCCTTGAGCCATTGTAAATGAGTAAAAATCGGCAAATAGCGCGGAATTCTCCATCCCCTCTATCTTAAACGATCAAGGAGTTCTTGTGAAGTGCAAAATTCAATACTATTTGATTTCATTTCGGAAATGGATTTCTCTACAGAGCCTTCGGGGAAGCCGACTCCGCGCACTGCGTCACTTGCAATAATCGTGTTAAACCCCAATCTTTTGCAATCCATTGCGCTGAAAAAGACGCAGTAATCTGTCGCGATTCCGCCCATGATTACGGTTTCGATTCCAAGCAAGCGAAGGTATCCTTCCAGGCCTGTTTGGGTTTTGCGATCGTTCTCGAAAAACGCCGAATACGAATCGATTTCTTTGTGTACGCCTTTGCGTATAATTACGGATACGGGTTTTGTATCAAGGTCTTTGTGAAAATCCGCGCCTGATGTGCCTTGAACGCAGTGATCCGGCCATAACACCTGCCCTTTAACGATTGGCGTATCAATCACATCATTTGGTTTTTTTCCGCTGTGCGAAGAAGCAAATGAAATGTGCAAGGATGCATGCCAATCCTGTGTAGCCGCCGCGCGCCCGCCTTTTTTAACAATCGCACAGGACAGCGCATTCAAAGGAGACACAACCATGTCTCCTTCGTTTACTGCCAATGCGCCGCCCGGGCAAAAATCATTCTGTACATCGATAATTAATAACAGCGTTTTACTTACATTCATTATTCAGTAAATACGCCGACTTTGCGGAATTTCTGATAACGCTTTTCGGGCAATTTGGCAAAGTCTTCTTTAACCAGTTTGGCTACAGTCTCCGTAAGGAATGCGCTTATGTTTTTTGCCGTCATGCTGATGTCTTTTGCCGCTCCTCCATCGGGTTCACCGATTATCCTGTCGCAAATGCCGAAACGTTTTAAGTCTTCCGCCGTAATTTTCATAAGTTCGGCAGCTTCCCTTTCGCGGGAGCCGTCTTTCCATAAAATTGACGCAAAGCCTTTCGGCGAAATAACCGAGTACAACGCGTTTTCAAGCATTGCAAGTTCGTCGCATACGCCAAGCGCAAGTGCACCGCCAGAGCCGCCTTCGCCGAGTACAACAGAAATAACGGGTGTCTTTAGCATCATAAACTCATGAAGGTTACGCGCAATCGCTTCGCCTTGTCCGCGCTCCTCTGCTCCCACTCCGCAGTACGCGCCCGGCGTATCAATAAAAAGAATTACAGGGCGGCGGAATTTTTCGGCCTGTTTTGCAAGACGAAGCGCCTTGCGGTAGCCCTCGGGATGAGGCATGGAAAAGTTTATTTTTTGAAGCGTCTCAATGTCTTTTGCCCTAACCTGCGAAATTACGGTGACAGGAGTGTCACCTAACAGACAGATGCCGCCCAGCATTGCAGGATCGTCCGCGAAATAGCGGTCGCCGTGAAATGCGATAAAGTCCTTAAAAATAAGCGGAATATAATCGTTAATGGTAGGACGACCCAGGTTTTTAAGAAGGTCCAGTTTTTGCTGCATGTTTAATGACATTATTTGCCTCCTTTGTAGCCGTGAAGCCTTATAATATGCGCGAGAGTATCCGGCATATCTTTTCGATGCGGAACAGCATCAATAAAACCGTGTTCAAAAACAAATTCCGACGTTTGGAATCTTTCGGGCAGAACCGCGCCGATTGTATCCTGAATAACGCGTTTTCCGGCAAACCCAAGAGTAACTCCCGGCTCCGCAAGAATAATGTCGCCTAACATCGCAAAAGAAGCCGTAACGCCGCCTGTTGTCGGGTCTGTAATTATCGATATGTAGAGCTGACCCGCTTCCGTGTGACGCGCGACCGCGCCCGAAGTTTTTGCCATCTGCATAAGGGAGATAATACCCTCCTGCATACGCGCTCCGCCGGATGCGGAAAAAACAATACAGGGCAGTTTGTTCGCCGTGGCGTATTCAATCGCTCTTGTGATTTTTTCGCCGACCACGCTTCCCATACTTGCCATCATAAAACGGCTGTCCATTATGCAGATAACGCAAGGATATCCCTTAATGGTGCATTTGCCTGTTACAACCGCGTCATTTGTTTCGCAGCTTTTTTGCAATTCGGTAATTTTTTCTTCGTACCCCGGGTAATCAATCGGATTGCACGATTTCATCCCTGAATCGAACTCGTTAAAACTCCCCTCATCTGCGGTTATTTTCAGCCTTTGCTGCCAGCCCAGTCTGGTATGGTTACCGCATTTGTCGCAAACCCAGAGGTTTTTCTCGGGGTCGGATATGGAGGCTTGACACTGGGAACATGTTAAATCAGCCATGCTGACATGGTAGACAACTTAAGGGATATTGTCAAGCAGGCGCTTATTGACACTTTTTTCAGTTTAATGTAGTGTTTAATAACGCCGTCTTAGCTCAGCTGGCAGAGCACTTGACTTGTAATCATGAGGTCCTCGGTTCGATTCCGAGAGACGGCTTTTTGGGGGATGTGTGGCAAATAAAATGCGTTTTTTATTTCTCACAATCCTGTTTTTCGTTATTATACCGTGCGCTCTTTTTGCCCAACAAAACGCTTTTTACGGCACTTGGATCGGCAAAATGATCGATGACGATTTTGACAATGGTTATTACGAAGCAACTATTTATACCGTTACCATTTCTTCTTCTAGCTTTAGTCTTAGGGGTGATTGGTATGAAGAAGAAAAATTAGTGGAAACCGAAAATGAAACCGTACGGATTCGAAGATGGTCCGCTATTAATAATACCAACAGGGAAACAAGAACCGATTTCCCGAACGGGTTTTCCATAAATTGTTTTTTTGAAGGCGAAGAGGTTGACTTGGAATTATTCATTTCCGGCGACGGACGCAGGTTGATCATTAACGAATTAACCGATGATAACGATCGGATGATTGTTTTCAGGAAACGCGGATAATTGGAAATAAAAATATACAAATTTTAAACCGCGAAGGGATCGCCTTTCTTCTGAACCGCGAAGGGATCGCCTTTCATTCAACAACCTCCTGTTGTTTCATTACAGGCCGGGGTTCTGCCCTGACAGCGCCATCCATGGCGCCTTTTCCTCCCGCTTGGTCGGCGGGCAGAACCCTTCGATCCCTTCGTAATGAGAAAAAAAAATGAAAATGATATAAAATTATAAAATATTTATTCTGAACCGCGAAGGGATCGAACCTTCGACCCGCAGATTAAGAGTCTGCTGCTCTACCAGCTGAGCTAGCGGTCCTTGATTACCGTTCCACTATATATATGGAAGCATTTTGTGTCAATAGCCCGAAATTCTCATTGTCAAAGCCGGGAATAAATGATATTCTTTGTGTTATATCAACTTTAAGGAGATTTATAATGAAAAAGACAAGAATTGTTTTGGCTGCAATCATTGCCGTAACAGCGGTGTTTGCTCTCATTACATGCGCCACAGGAAAAGACATTCAGTCGATGCGAATCCCTGCAGGAGCGGAAAGGCTCATGCTGGAAAACGGCGGCTATGCCATCTACAGGTTTGATCTTCCTGCAGGGCAAACATGGGGAAATTACGGCAAAATCAGCGCAGAATACATGGTAGACGAACTGAACATGGCAATGGCAGTGCGTCATTGGCGATTGATGGGCAACTACAAAGAAGACTTCTTTAAATTTGCTCTCGAAGAAACCATGCGTTTTGTCAACTTTGGCGATCATATCGAAAATGAATACGGCACCGGAACCAATAACGGACCTTTCATCATCGACAATACGCCAAGAACATTTGCAAGATTGGGAGTAAAACCCAATGAATGGTTTACTGTCGAGTATGACATTACGGGAGCTACAGGACATGCGCAGCTTGACCGCAGAAATGCAATTCCTGCCGCAAATGCCACAGGTCCTTTCTATTTTGGTCTTGGCATCTCGGGCGACGGTTCAATGCGCGGAATCTATCAGCTTATCAGAAACATAACCTTGCATCATAAAACAGATCCTTCATTGAACGTAATTTCTACAGGCTCAGGCTTTCCCGAACCGACATTCGGCGGTTTCAGCCTAATGTCCTCACGCGAAAGCGGTCCTGCCAGATAAATCCTAAAACTGACCCGCATTCTGCACTTTTTGGGGTGCGGGTTGGATCAATTGACATAAAAGCCTAAAAATTGATAAACTACCCTATATTGAGGGCTTGCCCACAGCGCGAGAGTGGTGGAATTGGCAGACACGCCAGACTTAGGATCTGGTGCCATTGGCATGAGGGTTCAAGTCCCTCCCCTCGCAGTAAAATATTCAATATGCCGAGGATTGGAAGGCAAGTCCCTCCCCTCGCAATAAGTGAACAATATCGTTAAAAGAGGAAAATTGTGGCTATTAATAAAGAAATAAAACGTCTGGAAAAATCGAATATCCAAATGAATATCACTGTCCCCAAAGAGGACGTAAAAGAGCGATACAACGACATGCTTAAGGAATATTCCAAGAGCCTTCAGATTCCCGGGTTTCGCAAGGGTCATGTGCCAAAAGAAGTTCTTGAGCGCAAGTTTGCCGAGGCTTTAAAAGGCGAGGCTATGGGACGCATCATGGAATCGACCCTGCAGGATGTCTTTAAGGACGAGTCGATGCCTCGAAACGAAAGGCCGCTTCCCTACTCTACGCCCGAACTTCAGGGTGAGCCGCAGCTCGATTTTGAAAAAGACCTTGAGTTTTCCGTGGTTTACGATGTTCTTCCCGAAATCAAAATCGGTCAGTGGAAGGGGCTAAAAGTCGAGCATCCGTATGCCGAGGTTGACAAAAAAGACATCGATAAAGAGCTTGATGAAATACGCGAAAGAAACGCCATCGTTATGGACAAGGACGACAGCGCGGCTGCAAAAAAAGGCGACGTTGTCACAATCGATTATGTCGTTTATAACGAGGACGGCGAAACTCCGTCAAACGTGCAGCGAAGGGATTTTGCGTTCACTTTGGGTTCCAATACAAATGTTTTTCAGTTTGATGATGACATAACGGGAATGAAAAAGGGAACCGACAAGGATTTTCAGAAAAAATTTGCAGATGATTTTTTTGAGCCGGAGCTTGCAGGCAAGACAAGAAAAGTAAAAATTACATTGACATCATTAAAAGAAAAAAAGCTCCCCGATTTGGACGACGATTTGGCGCAGGATGTCGATGAAAAATTCAAAACTCTCGATGATTTAAAAAATTCGATTAAGGAACGCCTAGAAAAACAATTGGAATTCCGTTTGCGCGAAAAAAAGTTAAGCGAACTTTTAAAACAAATAATGGAGAACTCTCCTGTCACCTTGCCCGAATCGATGATAAAAGCCGAAGTTGAAGGGCGCATGAGACAGCTTGCGCGTTATTACAACGCCAATGTCGAAGCCATTCAGCAAATGATGGCAATAGGCGAAAAGGGCAAAGAATGGCGCGAAATGTCGGAAAAAGCGCTTCATTCGCGGCTAATTATCGAAACATTGATGGAAGATCAAAAAATCGAAGTTTCAGACGACGAAGTGGAAAAAGAATTCGAATCGATCGCTTCGGCTAACGGCGCGTCGGTGGAAGAAGTCAAGAAACATTACGATGAAAACGCCGTTTTCTATTTAAAAGAAGATATCAGGGAAAAGAAAATGACAGACATATTATTTGCAGAGAACAACTTAAAACCCGGAAAAAAGGAGAATTATCTGGATTTCATGACAGATAATGGTTAAATTAGTATTATGGGAGCAAAATTGAGTAACTTGGTTCCGATCGTAGTTGAACAGACAGGGATGGGGGAACGTTCCTACGATATTTATTCGCGTCTTTTAAAAGACCGCATTGTCTTTTTGGACGGCGACATAAATGACATATCTGCGGATTTGGTGGTTGCACAGCTGCTTTTTCTTGATGGTCAGGATACCGAAAAGGACATCAATCTTTACATCAATTCCCCAGGTGGATCGGTAACAGCGGGTCTTGCGATTTATGACACAATTCAGCATGTAAAATCGAATGTGCAAACGATCTGTCTTGGACAGGCGGCAAGCATGGCGGCGCTGATTTTAACAGCGGGAAGCGCCGGGAAACGGATGATTCTGCCCTCTTCGCGCGTGCTTATTCATCAGCCGTGGGGCGGCGCACAGGGGCAGGCGCGTGACATCGGCATTCAGTCAAAAGAAATTGTTCGTTTAAAAAAATTGATAATCGAATATTTTGCAAAACATTCGGGCAAGTCGATTGAACAGATTTCTTCCGACATGGAAAGAGACTTTTACATGTCCGCACAGGATGCGGTTGAATACGGCATAGCCGATTCCATACTAACGAGGGAAAAAAATGGCGCGTCTTCGTAATGGTCCTGAGGTTTTTGAAAGAGTCTGTTCGTTCTGCGGCAAAAGCGCGGA